>Ga0081529_126731_pt1 | contig 15342 bp, 20 predicted proteins | sample EchGeymetagenome_FD_71012 | JGI IMG/M metagenome (GOLD analysis project Ga0081529, IMG submission 71012) | Ferrous microbial mat and aquatic microbial communities from Echinus Geyser, Yellowstone National Park, USA - transect B T=78-80 C v2... ...
TAAAGTTTTTGGGTTAGCTTTTCTTCAATTACTGAATTTTTATTACTCCCGTGAAGTTTAGGGAGTTTAATAAAGAGAGTGAGGACTCTGACTTCCTTCCCGCCCCTAGAGGGGGGCTAGGCTTAACTGTTCTGCAAAATCTGCATTAGGATTCGCCTCCAGAATCATGGCGAAGAACATACCTATAGATAATAATATGACAACCAGTATCAGCAATAGATCTGTTATATATACTAATGGAAGCATGATTACACCTTCTCTTCTATTAACCGAGGCCCACTGTTTGTGAGCTTATATATTGAGCCCACTTCCTGCTCTACATTACAATTGGGATATAGAAACACGTCGGCACCCCTAGCGAACAAACATAAGCCCATTTCGGTTATCTTAGCTATTAAGGCAACGTCTAGCGGAACCTCGATTTTTTTAACGAGTATTACTCTTACTTTCCTTGGGTCTATAGTTATCTTATCGTCTGGTGTCAGTATAATATTCGCCAACACACCTACCACTGGCCCTACGTCGGTACTAGCCTGTAAAGAACTATACTTCTGCACCAGTGCTGGTATCCGAGTGACGTAAGGTTTCCTCGTCTTTTGCGAATATAAGACCACAGCGTTCAACGGTTTATAATAAAACACAAACGTCCCGTCGTCGAAGACATGTTTCTTAACTAGACGCAGTAATTCGTCTCTGTCATGTATTACATTCTCAGCAATCTTGGGTGGAGGTAGTGGTGGAGGTTGTTCCACCTTCCTCTCTGGAACCTCTGGTGGTCTTATGCCAAATACCTCGTTCAGACCACTTATGAGTTGGTCATACGTTATCCTACCCTGTTTGTAATCAACTAGTAGGGATATAACCGCAGTAGCGAGGCCTTGTCTAATACTGGGAGGCAACACTAGTATACGCTCCAGCAATGACTTATATTGAGACGGAGGTATTCCAGCAAGTTTGAATAACTCCATATATTTCTGTAGGAACTGGAAGGTCTCATCTACTTTCACGTCAAATCCACGTTCTCCATACACCGACTCATAGGCTCGTTCTAGAACCTCATGAGTTGACTCTATGAGTTGCTCCTCAGACTTAGCAACTTGTTCTGCACGAGCGACTTCACTCTCTACTTCTATCTTCTTCTTTCCTCCACTTATTACAGAGTTAATGCTTTCAGCTAGGGCTTTAGCTAACGCATTATTTAATACGACGCCCTTCCTATTCCTCACGTCTGGTGGTAAACTATTGAAAATTGTTTTACAATCCAGTAATTGAGGGTCAAAGTTCTGTTCATCATATCCTTGCGGTACTTCAATGTATCTTGCAACACTCTTTATTGAAAGAGAGGATGGCCATTCAGGTACCTGTAGCTGACAATGTGTTAGTGCTGCCTCAGCAATTGCGTTAGCCGCGGGTTCTGTAGAGGACTGTCTTTTTGATTTAGATGTCTTCGGTCTAGCTTCTTCAACTTGCGTTCGTTTTGCCTCCCGTACTTGGTTCCTAAATTCATCTACCAATCGTTTGGCCTCGGCTGCCCGATATACACCTAGGTCGGGATATTTCTCAAAGACTGTACTGCTCACTACCTCCGCCACTGCCTTAGGGGTCGAGCCCTTCATTGCTACCTGTAACGCGAACCCAGAGCCGTCTGGTTCAGGTACTGGAGGGACTGAACTCTTGGTATTAATGTAATAAAGGAGAAGTCCAGTAAACAACAGATAGTCGTTCTTTATTTCCTTGATTATATCGTCTACAGATACGTCTACCGAGTGCTGTCTCAATAAGTCATGGTAATATGTGGAATATTTACGTATCACATCATCGACGTCTAGCCCTACGTAATACCGCTTTAGGATATACGCTACGAAGTCAGTGAGTGTGATACCTCGAATATCTGAACAGGAGGGAGACGAAGGGGCTCTATCCACGGCTTTATTTAGAGGAAATAAATCGAGAAATGCGAAGTTTGTATATACAGGGAAATTTATCTCTTTAGCACATTCCATTACTAATGACACGGCATACTCGCTCATAGGTATCGTTGCGTTACTTTCTGCCATCACCATCACCCTTCTTTTTCGCTTTAACCAGGGCCAATAGCGGGTACTTCTTCGTGTCCTGCTCGCCTAATTTATCCATGACCTCCAGCACTAGGGACACAATTGAGTCAGATACGTAATTACGCATCTCCTTGTCGTTTAAAAGAGTCCTCAGTTTATCTTTGATATTAAGTTCATCAAGGAGTTGCTTATGCTTTCCTTTCCTTATCATTTTGACTATGGATTTCAGCATCAATTCTGGACTCTTGACCATAAAGAAGACTAACAGAATTAATGAGAAAATACCAGATACGTCGCTCACGTATTGGATGTACTGCAGAACTTCAAACATGTGGATCTTCTCCCTCTACCTATATTAAAGAAGAAATAAAAGGTTTCTGTAAGGGGGCTATCCATCCCCGCCAGCGAGGTTTTACGCCCCCTTTGAACCCCCAAACTTTATAAACAACGTCAAAATAACTATACTTAAGTTCCCGCCTTCATGGACGGGATCTCTGGTGCTGAGACATGGATTACGTTCTTATCTTATGGGGCATCTTCTTAATCGCCGTCGCCATTGGATATGCCATATTCACTATTTTTTCAGTTTGAGCCCCCAGTCCTTCAGAGCGTGAAAAAAAGTTAGGATGATTAACTACCCAGTTACTGACCTCCTCCCCGCCCTGAAGGGCGAGGGTTCACCGAGGTCTCAGGTGTTACACCCCTTTTACGGGTGCTACTCCGTTATGAAGCACTAGGAAGGATGACGGTTTCTTCACTGTCGAAATTGCGATACCAACAGCTTTCTTCAGGATGTTCAATGCACCGTTCAAGTCGCTGTGCAGTTTGTGTCCCTTAGGACAACTGACTACTCCTCTCGGTCGTCTCTTGACTTCAACGTCGTGATAAGCACAGTACTTTGATGTGTTGTACTCAACGACTTCGTACACCTTCATACCGTACTCTTTTGCCTTTAACTCGATGATGTTGATTAGCATACGGTACGACCACAAGTTTGCAGTGAACTTGTTGCCCTTGTCCTGTGCGATGTTGTATGGGTAGCCCAGGTAGATGATGGAGACACCCTGATCGTAAAGTTGCTTCAATAAGTCGGAAGCTAAGTTCCTGTAGAGGTGAAGGAGACGTCTGGTTAACTTCTTGAAAAGCCTCCTCTTCTGTCTGTTTAGACCTTCTTGGGCTTCATACTCTTCTAGATTTCTTGCATTATCTACGAGACCTAGATTTCTTGCCTTATCGGCGAGAGATTGAACCTCGGCTATCTTCCTTTGGAGGTAGAAGTAGTCTTCCTTGATCCTGACGCCCTTATAGAGTAGCCAAGTACCGTCGTCCACTACGACGCTCGCTAGGATGTTTATACCTAAGTCGATGGACGCGACCTTGTTTCCCTTTGGGGACTTAACTTGGATTGACTTCCTTTCACCGCGTACGATCCACTTGCTCTTCTTTCCAGTCTTGGTCTCCTCTACTCCAACATCAACTGGAATTGAAGCGTACCATGCGTTCTCGACGTCATCGTAGTGTATCTCCAGTCTACCTTGTTTACCGTACCACCTCAACCTACCAGCAAATTCTATTTCTAGATCGAAGTCCTTAAGGATGAGCTTGTGGTTCTTCTCATCCACCACATATCTGTCTTGTCTAACGACAAGGATCAAGTTCCTCTTCTTCTCCTTCTTCCAGTAACGAGGTGGTGAAACGTGGTTCATATGCGGTGGTAGTTTTCCTTTTTTCTTCAGCTTGATGAGGGAGAAGAACGACGACCAAGCCTCGTTGTTCTTGTGGATTATTTCCTGTGCGTTAACACCTAGTATACCCTTATACTTCTCGTAGTACTTCTGGTATGTACCTTGAAGGTCTACTTTCTCTCCGCGAAAGAACTGCTGTCTTCTCTCGTAGTTGACCTCATTGAACAACCTGGCAGAGGCATCGGCTAACTTCCTCAACTTCCTTTCCTGAAAACCGTTTGGGAGAAGTTTGACTACATTTGTCCTCCTATTTTCATATTTAACTTCGTAGACGTCCTCCTCTGGTATTGCGGGAGAAATCGGCTCCCGCTCCTCATAGCCTGAGAGTTGACCAGAGGAAGGCATCTGAAAGAAAAGAGACGTTGAGTTAAAAAAATTTTACCCCGCCCCTAGAAGGGGCGAAGCTTGCTGTTCTTTTTATCATAAAATGAGTTAAATGAAAGTGTAGGGACAAACGGAAGAGTTCAGAAAATTTTTAAGTATGTCCATTTATACTATCAGCATGATGCTAAGCAGAAGAATAGATGAAAACGTTTATCAATCCGATTTTGAATATGCGGCCTCTAATTATAATAATTTTAACGTTATAATTTCCGTCGCAATTGAACATAATTATCCATGGAATACACTTTACATACCACAATTAGACGCTGTCCAAATAGATTTTTGGAATTTCTTAAGAGTTATCTCTCTGATCCACGTCTCAACTGTTTATAATAAGAAAGTGTTGGTTTATTGTAATGCAGGGGTTTCACGTTCAGTTGCATATTCTTTAGCATATCTCATTTCAAAAGGACTTGATTTAGAGAGTGCTAAGAAAACGATGGGGATTAATTATCTTCTTCATGCAGATATGGAGAGAAGTCTACGTTTATTCGAAAGTAGGATGAAAGACAAATTTTTCAACAAATTATTCAGATATGCACTAATTCAGATGGAAGCATTGCAGAACGATTCACCAGTACCAGAAGACAGAGTACAAACTGTTAAAAAATACGTGAGTAATGGTTCTAAGGTTCTTATTTTAGGTTGTACTTCTACAGAATACGAGATATTTAGTAAACTTTATGACGTTGAATGTATTCATTTAAACGCACTAGGTAAAACGGGAAAATTTATGATGTTTGAATATAATGTCTATCCTGATAATTATTTCGATGCAGTCCTCGCATTCGACACGTTAGAACATATGTATGCTCCGTTTATTACGATTGGTGAAATTAGGAGAGTGCTTAAGGAAGGAGGATTATTCTATCATTCCACACCTACTATTAGTGAAGATATGAAAATACCTTGGCATATTTCACTATTTTCTGCTGATGGTCTGAAATGGTTGTTTGACTGGTGGGACTTCAAAGTTGTAGAAGAAAGAGTAGAGCCAGGCAGATTAACTCAGATTTTAAGGAAGGAGAAGTATACAAAATTTGAATCTTATCATAAATTAGTAGGAATTTATTAAAACTTGAAAGTTAGGGCGGGGATCAGAAAAAGTTTTTTATTTTTATCCCCAATGTTTTACACAGATAGAATATGAGTGCACAGCCTGGTTCAGGCGGAAGGCTAATAAGGCTACTACTAGTGCTATTCGGTGCAGCCTCTCTTGTGGCATTACCTATTGCTGGATTCTTCATAGGCAATTTCATCGGGTCACATATGGCCGTTACTGACATTGAAAACGGATATGCCTATGGTGGATTGTTAGCTACTGTAGCACAAACAACCCATAACTCTGTATATGCACAAGAGGCTAATATCAGCCAAGCACTCGGTATTACATTAGGGCAAGCAGACGTAAATACACTCGCTGTTTTAGGTCTTGTTCTAGGACTAATATTAGACGCACCGTTAGCATATTTAGTAGTAAGTGAATATGAAAAGTTAATGTAATTTTTTCAATACCCCCTCCTTCAGATGGGGACGAGGTCAGAGAAAGCTTTTTTCCTTTTCTTTTTAAATAGTATAATAGGTGATACAAATGTTATCCACAATAGTGTCTACGTATATCATCTTAGTAGAACTAATCTTCGGTGTTTTAGCTATATTTACTCAGCGTGCTGCTCTTAGTAGCAAAAACCAATATTCAATAATAGTTCATGGATTAGCATGGTCTGTTGAAGTGCTCGTTTCAGTATCATCATTCTTCATCCTTTCATTATTCTCAACAGTAGGATTTGCAACACTCTCGTTCATCATAGGTTTCATACTATTAATAGTCGGTATTCTATACCTGTATATGCACGTGAATTCTTGAAAAGTTGTTTTTAAATCTTTCTTTTTAGCCCATTATATTCAAATATACACCAGTATACTGCGTTATATTCAGGTATACCAGAATATAACTCGGTATATCGCGTTATATTCAAATATACACCAGTATACCGCGTTATATCCTTACAATTTCGTTCAAACAAAAACTTTTTAATTTAGAGCAGGGAGGAGGTCAGAATTTTCAAAGTACTTCTTTCCATTTTCTTTCATTTGCATCAAAATATAATATGGCATTATTTCTCAATATTTTGAATAACTCTACGAATCTTTTATCTGCTTTATTTAATGTTTCAACTACCTTTTTCTCATCTGTATAGTCTACTTTGTCTAACTCTTTCAAAAATTTTTCATAAAAATTACTATCTATTGCTATTCTTCCATCATTGTCTGTTTCAATTATTTTTGCTCCTTCTCTTTCGAGTTTACTGAAAAACGCGTCAGCGTTACGCAGGTTCATTTTCGATTCTACTAAAAAGCCTCTTTCCTTGACTATATCTATTGCTGTTTTCTTAACTTTTTTATCATTAGTCTCTGACCCCTCTTTACTCTGAGGACTTTCTTCCTCTTCAACCCCCTTTTTCTGTAATAGTCGTCTAAGCACATCATCATATGTCTCACGTGGATGCATTTTCAATTCATCTAAGATCTTTTTTGTTTCCTCGCTTATTCTAATTGTTGTTTTTCGCATATGTTAAATATCGATGTGTTATATTTAAATCTTTCTTTTTAGCCCATTATATTCAAATATACACCAGTATACCGCGTTATATTCAGGTATACCAGAATATAACTCGGTATATCGCGTTATATTCAAATATACACCAGTATACTGCGTTATATCCTTACAATTTCGTTCAAACAAAAACTTTTTAAACCCCTACTTTTTTAGTATATCTAAAGGTGGGAAAATGGAATGTAGACAGTCCACGCTTTATACTTATAGTAGAACACAAAGAGCACTTTTCCTAGATATATTCTGTGGCAATGAAACCAAAGAGTATATTGTATATGTTAGAAGAGGTAGGATATTTGTGCAAGAGTTCTATAGAAAACCATATCCACAATTTGGTAGAATGGTTCATGAATTCTACTTATGTGCAGAATGTAACTATATGTATAACAGTGAGCAAAGGAAACATACGAGGAACATAGACATTTATACAGTTGAATGTGTGAGGAAATCTGAAGACGAGTGGAGTCAAATTAGTTCTATAGATTTATTTATAAACTATATTAACTCAAATATCACTGATGCGGAGAATAAAGTAAGAGAAGCGATAGATGAATACTTTAAAACTATAAACGTTGGCGATCGTTTAGAGTATTGTTGTGAAGGAGGCGGTGCTGCGATCTTTCTCTCATGCAAAGATGACACTATCGTATCTTATAGGAGACCAATCCCTTCGCCGCAAGGGGTATTATGCTTAGGGGGTATACATGAACTATATCCAGAAATGAGGGTTATCGAGGGTGAGGAATGTGTCCCAATCAGTTAGATTCAAGTTGTTGCTTGATCTTGATTACGATTATGACGAATTTTATATGGACATGCGTAATTTTATTATAGAACATATAAATATGATGGCAGAACTTTTCAACTATAAAATACTCTCATTAAAAGAAGAGAGGAGTAAAAACAACCACGTTCATATTTACATAGAGTTACTTTATGATGGAGACGTTAATAGGCTAGCACACTTTCTTTATTCTTTAGGTGATGACCCCAATCATACCCGACTTTCATTATTTAGGTATAAAATGCTCGGCTCATACATTACAAGTTCTTTTTAAATCTTTCTTTTTAGCCCATTATATTCAAATATACACCAGTATACTGCGTTATATTCTGGTATACCTGAATATAACGCGATATATCGCGTTATATTCAAATATACACCAGTATATCACGTTATATCCTTACAATTTCGTTCAATCGAAAACTTTTTAAGCATAGTTTTTAACTTTTAACATATGGCTATACAGCTTCCTCAAAAGGAGGAGGACATTGTTACATTTTTATATAGAGTTATTTTGAAAAGAGACCCAGATCCAGAAGGTTTATCAAATTATGCAGAAAAATTAAGAAAAGGTGAACTCAATATTCCTCAACTGGTTTTTATCCTCTATACCTCAGACGAAAATAAACAAAAAAGAAAATTATTTAAGGAATCTGCAAATCTAGCATTATGGGACTTCCTTAACAGTATAAAAGATACCGTAGTGTATAAAGAACTTAACGAGTTGGCGATGTTTAAGCTATATATGAAAGATAGTTACTCGGATGTAATTTATCCTTATAATTTCGAACCTGGTTCTCTTGTGGTTACCAACAGAATGATTACTCCAAGAAGTGATATAGACGTTTATACGACATCTTCCGAATTACGACAGTTGCTTAAAATGAACTCTATAAATGTTGTTGAAAACTTATACGAGATTAATAAAAATTACAGATCATGTTATATAGTTGACCCAGATATGTTCGATGCAATAGGCGTCATAGTTAGAAAACTAGATGAGATTTGCCAGTTTATATATACAAACAAGATGAAGTCTTACATTCAAAGTAGAGTGAAACGATCTATGTTAGTTCTAGCTGAAAAGTCAAAATGAGGGAGTTTTATGCTTGATGTGTGCGTTTTGTCTAACGACCCCAATTACACATCTGAATCTATAGAGTTTCTCAAGAGATATTTCCGTGTGATTATACTCTCTCTAGATTTCCCATCCTTTTCGTGGGCTAGAAACTACTGTAGTTCAATGTCGTCGGAAAAGTACATTATGAGATTTGATACTGACGAGAGATTAGTAAATCCAGAAAAAGCGATAGTGAGTATTAAAAGAGATTTACTTAAATATGATTTAATCTTCGCTAAAATAATCAATAATGTAGGTAAGTATAGATGGTATGGTTGGAAACTTATAATATATCCTTCAAAACTTAAGTACATCGGTGCTGACCATGAAGTCCTCTACATAGATACTGGTGATGACTTCTTCCCTCATAAATACCCTAGAGTGTATGACGATGATATAGAAATAGAGAACAATAAGACGGAAAGACAATACATGTTATCGCTCGCCAGAACGTATTATTTCGGCGGAGCTTATGACAAGGATTGGTTTAAATTAAGACAAATTATAGGAAATGTTACGGTTCCAAAGTTTTATAAGATAGTATCTTCACCTTCAGAAGAGCTTAAGAAGTGGGCAGAATCACACACTTCATGTGATAACGGAAGAGGGTTTTACTACTATTTCTTTGAAAGTTATCCTAATGAATGTTATCTAGATCCTCCGTTATTTGAGAAAATCGCAAACGAAATATACAACAAGGTACATTACTACGACTCATTTCTCCCCTATTACTACGCATCTCACAGAAACATTAATTTAGATGACCTCGCTAAACTTAACAGAATATATATGCACGTTTTTGGTAGACCAGTAGACCAAGCAGGAATAGAGGCATATATTCATAAGGTTAACAAACCATATGAGTTGATTAGGGATCTAATTCTTTCCAGGTGGGTTGGATCATGAACAAGATAACGGCTGTATTAACAGCAGCTGGTTACGCGACTAGGTTTTTACCATGGTCATATACACTTCCAAAAGAGATGCTTCCAATTTTAGTCAACGGTGTTTCAATTCCAGCAATACAGTACGTTTTTGAATACCTTTATGATTTAGGGATCAAGAGATTCATAATTGTTATAAGGAAAAACAAAGAAGTCATTATGTCTCATTTCAGTAGAGATGAACAATTCTTGGAGTTACTTAAAAGGAAAAATAAAATAAAGGAGGAAATGATGTTAGAGAAATTTTTCAGTAAAGTTGATGATTCGATAATATATTTCGTTCCAACTACACCTAATGGATTCGGGGGAGCAGTACTATCTACTGAAAAGTACGTTGAGTCTGATTACATTTTCATTGCAGCCCCAGATGTCATTTTATATGATACAATTACGTTAAAGGGTGAAAATTTCATACTGGCATCATTTTCATCAGAGCCACAAAAATACGGCGTTGTGTATGGAGATAAGTATTTAGAGAAAATTGAAGAGAAACCACAAAATCCAAAATCGAACAAGATTTTCCTCGGATATGCCATGTTAGAGACGGAAATTTATGATTATCTAAAAGAAGAGAAGCCAGATAAAAATGACGAGATCCAATTAACACCAGCAATATCAAGAATGGCAAAAGAAAGGAAAATAAGAGTCTTCAGAGTAAATAATTATTACGATATCGGAAACCCTGAGGAATATCTAAAATATTTGCTACAAACAAATACCCGCACTTCTAAAGCGTTTTCTTCATCTTTTGACACCTGAGACCCCGTCCGTAAGGGCGGGGTAGTTTACAAATCTCATCTACATCTACAATATCGCTGCAACTCTATAGAAGTGCGTAGGATAGAACATCTTAAAGAAAAAGTTCAAGAAGCACTGCAGTTCTATAGAAGTGCGGGTTTTTAACCTCAAAGATTTATTTATATTCATGGTCACTGTTCCAGTTAAAAAGTCACAACAACAAGAAGAGCAAGTGCCTGTTTTGACATGGGATGAGTATCAGCAGATGCGTCATCAATTTGAAACAATAAAAGAGCAAGAATATCAACATTTTAGAAAGGTTATTGCAACGTTGAATCCAAAGCCTCCAGAAGACATCTTCGACTTATTAGACAGAATGATGAGTATGTCAGAAAAACTTACCAAAACATCTGGTTCTGGTTCTGCTGACATCATAAATATGATATTTTCATTTATGAAAGCACTCAGTTCTTTAGATCCTAACGCTATAGGTGAAGTTTTCAAAAGAGTAGGTGAACTATTATCTACAAGTAAGCAACAACAACAAGCACAACAAACATGAGGAAAAGAAGTTGAAAAGCTACTGCATGATAACAGAAGGTAGGTTTGTAAAAACTTGGCTACCAGTTCATCTAAAACTGGCATCTCCTTATGTTGATAGATTCGTTTTAGTAGACGACGGTACTTTTCCTCCAGACACTAAACAATATCTCTCCCAATTTACAAACAGAGATATAGTAATACTAACGAGAAAATGGGACAACTGTCATGTATGCCAAAGAAACGTATACATCGACTATTTAAAAAAGGAGGGAGGAGTTCAATGGTGCCTAGTAATGGACAGTGATGAGTTTCCATCCAGACAACTTCTGGAATTTTATAGTAAGCTTGGTGATGACGTAACAACTGGTTATGCAACCCCTTCTCATGATATAAGGATAGGATACAGAATACCTATTGACCCTGTTTTCACGTATTATTTTGGCGATAACGGGTATTTAGAAGAAAAGGTAAGTGGTGGAGAGGAACCACCAGATGAAGTTAAGAAATTAGTAGAAGCTTTAGGAATTACAGAATATGCGTTCTTTAGGCAGTTCGACTTTAAGAAATTGAATATATTTCCAATCTTAGACCAGGTTAGGTATGAAGGCACGGTTCATGAAGCATTAGTAGGCGTCAAAAGTACACCTTTAAATTACCCTTACTATCATATTAAGGCATTATGGGAGGTACATAGAGATGGGTTCAGGAATTATGTAGAGGGTGGGAGTGGGGTTAACCTTGGTGATAAGAACCCGCATTATGTAGAGATGAAACAAATGTTCCCGTCTATGAATTGGCATGACGTAAGAAAATTAGAAGACTTAACTCCAATTTTATTATGGTTTTACATGAACGCTGGAGATACTGGACATGAATGGTCGTCAGAGACGTTTGACATTTATATGTATATTCAGTATGCGACGAGGTCTGTACTACCCTTCAAATATGAAAAAACTTGGATACTTGAAAATCCCGTTTATTTCGAGATTAAAGATTTATACAATGCTATTCTGCATAGAGATCCAGATCCAAGCGGGTTAGAGTCATATTCAAAAGCTTTTTATGAAAAGACTTTAGATGAGATTATTGAGTCGATACTGAAATCAGACGAGTTCCTCTCACACTTTTCCAATCTCTGATAGAAAAATTTATATACCGTATTGATAGATGAATATCTTGATCAAAAATGGCTGAAGACCAAACCAAAGAACTGTTGGAAGAAGAAATCGATTTGAATTTTTTTATCCAAACAGTTAAAGTGATAGATAAATATAACGAACATCATAAGTTGTACGTGAGAATAAAGGATATGAGAATTTTGAGTGAAGGTGAAATCAATTATCAACGCTTAAGCCCTGAAGAATATACTGTTCACAATATTCTAAAAAATATTGAGAAACTATATAATGTATACAAGTTTACACAAAATGAGAAGCTAGCAGAAGGTGCAAAGGAAGAAATTCTGAAATTAATAGCGTTACTGATCTGGAATATTAACCATTAGGTGATCGATAATGAAGAAAACTAAGTGGACAAAAAAAGACGAGATGACATATGAAGAACTATGTCTTGACGACTTTGACGAGGAGTCGTGTGTTAACTTCGTTTTCGCACACGATGATGCAGAATTCGACTATGGTGAGGATGAAGAATTTGGGGAGGAGGTCAGTTTCTAGCTAATTCTTTCAGTCCCTCCATATACAAAAAAAGAGATAAGTTATGATTATCTTAACAAGGGGTTCAAAGGGGGCTATCCATCTGGCGAGGCTTTCCACCCCCTTAACCCCCCAGCTTCTGTAAAAGTTTTTTTAAATTCTAAAACGTTTCAAAGTATTGTGGCATATAATGATAAAGCGAACGACAAACCTCGCCCCTTCCAGAGCGGGGTAGCTCATAATCACTTCCTCTCATAGAAAACTTTTAAACCCCTCTTCCCCCTTTTTCTATCTTGGGGGGGAACATGTCCGAAAAAGAAGATATTAAACATGAATATTCATACAAATCAACTATAAAAAAGAAATATAATTTAACCGATTATCAAATCGATCAAGCAATTGAAAAGTGCATAATAAAAGATTATAAATATGTACCAAACCCCTACTACCGTTCTAAGAAGTCGCTTATAATCAACAACGAAGAACTTCTTCAGCATCTAGAAGAGATTAGAAAGTTAGAGAAATATTCCGAAAACGAGATAAAGAAGAGAAAAGAGTATAATAAACGTTCAAGAAAGGTCTCAAAGATTTCATTTTATTGTCCAATATGCAATGCAAAAATTAGACCACTAAGGGATTCGTATACATGGGATGCCGTTCTAAAAGACGAAATAGATTATGAAAATGCGAAAAAAGTGGTCATTGTAACACACTTTAGACACAAACATACTAACTATGATATTATTCGTAAAGATAAACGAGAATTCATTAATTATCTAGAACAAAAAGCTAAAGAGCAAAAAATAGAAATTTATAAACTACAATATTTGTTAGATTATGAAGATGAATTAAAAGAATTATTAAAAAATGAAAAAACGGAAGAAGCTATTGAGCTAGCTAAAAAATATGGACTTTTACCACTTAATTTTAGTAAAGAAGAATATGATCGTATAGCACTAAAAATTAAACGAATGTATGGTTTGACTTGACAAAACAAACGACAAGCCTCACCCCTTCCAGGGCGGGGGGGGGTAAGGCTTCTAATACGTCTAATTGTGTCGTTCAAGCGAAAGCTTTTTAAACCTTCTTCATCTATTTCTCTCTTTGGTGAGAGTATGAAGGTTGATGAGTTACTTAAACGTTTAGAAAACGTTAAAACTGATGAAGACGAAAAACGTAAAATCACCGAATACCTAGCAAAAATATTTAGTGATGGTGATTTACTATACATATGCTATATCATGACAAAAGATAAGACAATATACGACATCGAATCATACAAAAAGCTTCTCGAATCTAACAAAATTTCATCTGACGATGCTTACGTATACGTAGAAAGCAATTATTACTTTAGATATGACACAGTGAAGTATTTATACCCCTTTCTCAGGTATGGAAGCCAAAAATCTTTGGTAAACACTTATCTATCGAAACTAGGTTTCAGTTCCTTATATGCAGTACCTGCATCTGGACTTAAATACGTCGCTGTGGCTATTCGTTTTTTAGACATTGCTCGTATGGTCGTAGAGGTAGTTGATATTGGTACTGCAGCAATTAACATAAACTTACCGACGATACTACGCGGTATCTTAAGAACTAAATATGTAGACAATCATATATACGATAAAGAAGTAGATGATATCGTGTCACGACTAGACTCACAGAAACTTTTCACTGGATATGACTTCGACGAGGCATGGAGGATACTCTATAGGTATTATGAAGATCATGATACTTCGTTAGCTAAAGACGTTGAAATCATCAAAGACACTTATAATCACATATTTCAACCATACCGAGTAGTATACGACCTAAAGACTAAACAATTTATACCAACTTAACCACGTCCTCTCACCGAAAGCTTTTTTAACCCCCCTTCCCCCTTTTCCCATGGGGTGAAAAAATGGAAAGTCTTGGAAAAACCCTAATAATAGAGAATAAACAATACGGTTTAAGATTTTATGAAGAAGGGTCTAGGGAGTCCTACTTTCTGAAAGATTACGGCGATTATTTTGTAATGATAATTGAGGAGGATCGTGAGGCCAAAGACATGGCTAGAGATATCTACGAGAACCTAGGAGTGCGAAATATCTATGAACTACTGGAAAAGTTCAAGAGAAAGCCTTCAGAAATATATGAGATGCTGACGGGGAAGAAAGTAGAATTCGATTTCGTTTTAGTCGAAGTCGAGGAAGGTGTCAGTATTGAAGATCATAGTTAAGGACTTCAACTTGAACCAGCTCTTTTCGTTTATGGTAGTATATTCTGGACTACGTATCTATCTGTGGAAAACTGAGGAGGCCGAATTATGTTCAATTTCGGATCCATCTTACATTTCAGACATAATAGTAGAGAAGGACGCACTTGACGAATGGAAGAAAATATGCGAACTGGGAGACGATGTAGTTAAACACGTAAATGTGGTAGATAAAGTGGACTTAAAACAGTACTTTAAGTACGAGGTTCCAGATTATGTCCCACTACAAAATGTCGAGATTTTAGTATTAAATTACTTGTGGATAGTGGAAATTTGGAAAGAGTAAACTACCCCGCCCTCACGGACGGGGAGGAGGTCAGATGAACAGGATGTCCTTTAGCCAACAAAAACATTAAAAACCTCTCACACAGCAAAAACTTTAAAGTTTAACTTATAACAAAAGTCTCAATAATGAGAGTTATATTTGGAGACTCTAGAAATATGAAAGAAGTTGAGGATAATAGTGTTGGTTTAGTTCTTACTTCTCCTCCTTACTAT
>Ga0081529_115489_pt1 | contig 15333 bp, 11 predicted proteins | sample EchGeymetagenome_FD_71012 | JGI IMG/M metagenome (GOLD analysis project Ga0081529, IMG submission 71012) | Ferrous microbial mat and aquatic microbial communities from Echinus Geyser, Yellowstone National Park, USA - transect B T=78-80 C v2... ...
TTTCCCATCTTCGCTTATTATTTTTTGGTTTATCGTCAGGAAAGCCCCATAGTCCTTCGGCAAATAAAGATTCAACATGTTCATGAGTGAAGCTTGAAATATTAACAATTGCAACGTTCATATCATGTATATAGCGAGCATGTTTTATATAAAAATTTATTAAAAATATATCTATATTAGCTCTTACAGTATTTGGATTCATAATTTTTCTTTGGATTCGAATTTTATAATATTAAATGGTGTGAGATTTAGAATTGATAATTGACTTAGAGCGACTTAAACTCCAGATATTCGTTGGATGATCGTGGCATCGATGTTCAAATCAAAATCGAACCTTTCCAATAAGGAATACAAAAAGTTACATAGAAGGATATCATCTCTTTTAATGAGTTCTTCGTGACATCCAAAGATTTCCAATCATAGAAATTAATAGACCATTCTTGTTATTCTTATTTAAAATTATTTGTAAGTTTGAACGCATTGTATATTTTAGTCATCAATACTATAATTATAACTTAAAGTTTAAAATTTACAATAAAGTAATATATTACGATTTAAAATGAAATTTATTATCGATAGTTCTCGGATTTTTTCATCATCAGACTCTTCCTTTGATTATCTACTTTTAATCGATGAAGAACTTAATCCTGAATACTGTGATAAAACTTTTAAAGATTTCTTAGGTGAATTTGCTTTAAGTTTTGGCTTAGCTGATGTTAGAATGTATAAGCATCAATATGAAGCAATGAAAGCATTGCTAGATGGATGCAATGTTATTTTGACAGCAGGAACTGGAAGTGGTAAAACTGAAGCTTGGGCTCTACTGGCTCTTACTGCGAATTTGAAATCAATTGCCATTTATCCTAATAAGGCTTTGGCGGATGATCAAATTGAACGTTTAAGCGCTTATGCAATACGTTGCGGAAAAAGCATTGGTGAAATACACGCGGATAAAATTTTAGTAAGCGGCAAAGAGGATATCATAGTTACAAATCCTGCCTTCTTAATGAGCGCAATTAAAGCGCGTAGAACCCCTTTAGTAAATTATCTTAGCAAAATCGATCTTATAGTTTTTGACGAACTTGCTTTTTACTCATCAACGCAACAGCAACTTATTCTAAAGCTCTTAGAAATAATTTATAAGGATTATTCAAGTCCTCGAATTGTAATTTTGACTGCAACGCTTGGAGATGCTGAATTACTTCGAGATGATCTATCACGAATTTCGGGTAAGGAAACAAAGGTTTTTCGTGGATATCCCTTTAAAAGACCTAATAAGACATATGTAATTAAGAAGGGTAGCATTGTTGACTATTTAATTAAGTTGCTTAAATATGAAGAAGAAGTGGTTAGTATTATATTTACTGAGACGATAAATTCTGCTGAGAAATTACATAAAAAAGTTTCATCTTTGGTTAAGAATTGTCCAATAGCGACCCATCATTCGATGAAATCAAGAAAAGAAAGAAAGCGAATTCAAGAAATGCTTCAAAGAGGTGAATTAAGAGCTGTAATTTCACCACGAACATTGGAACAAGGTATAGATATAGGCACTGTTGGCAGAGTCATTCATTACGGCCTCCCTAAAGAACCATTTAGTTTTATTCAAAGAGAAGGAAGAAAAGGAAGACGCCAAGATATTCCTTTTACCGAAACTTTAATATTTCCTGTAAAAGACATGGATCTAGCAATTCTTGAACAAGGTAAGGATTCTTTGCGCGATTGGATCGAAATTGGACCACCTAAATATTTCAAACCTAAAAGAAATGAATATATCAACGTATTTTCTGGACTTTATAATATGTTTCGCCATGGTGATGAGAAGATTTTGCAAGAATTATCTATTAATCGCAGTAAAGCTACTAATACTTGGCGGAATATGCAGTTTTATAACTATGGATATAAAGCATTCTTGATTTACATTGACGGTATTCCTTTGGATGTTCCAGTATCACAGAAGGATTTCGTAGAAAAATATCAGCCTGGAAATATAGATTTGACAAATTCTGGGATAATCATGGATATTTTAAGTAATAAAATCATCGAGACCAATGTGAATAAAATTTTTAATGTAAAGAAAGAGTGGCTCCAAAAAGCGTTGAATATTTATGAAAAAGTAAAGTATTCTTTAAAAGAAAAGCCCAACTTTATTGAGGATATTGATTCTGGAAGAGTCGAAGGAAAAGTTTTACTAAATGCTAAAGTATCTAATGGTTTCGGTTTAATTGTTGAATGGCCCGAAGCTGTTGTTTGGATCATTGAACCTAAAGAAGCAGAGATAATTAAACTTGGAGATAAAGAAATTAGAATCAAAAAGCCTAAAAGAGTTTTGATAAATGATGCGCCTGTCCGAGGTTGGTATAAGTATTATACTTATGGTTTCGAAGCATATGTTCCTTCTGAGAATGCAGCAATAAATGGCTCTGCCTTAGCTATGCTAATAGCATTAATTCGTCTTGTTTATGGGATTCCTTTTATGCAACTAGCTGGATATTGCACAAAAGAAATTGTTAAGGTTTGGGAAAGAGAACCTGCTGGGATCCTTATTTCATTGGATTACGGGAAGTTAACTGAGAAACTTATGTCAATTAGCTATTGGGATAGGAAACTTAAATTAGCTATATCAACAATTGATAAGGAAGCATACTTAAACATTCAGGATCCAGAACATTTTGAGAATGCTAGAGAGGCTTCTTTGAGACTTGTAAAAGAATTGAATTATGTAGCTAAGAAAATTTAAATGGTATTAAAATATTAAAAATTCGATAAAAAATATGAAGATTATAGAAGGATCACTACCATTATATGAAATAAACGCTTTATCCATGTATGAAATGAGTAATTTAAAGATGTTACAATCTGCTGTTAAAGCTATTTTAAAAAAATTGTTTGGTGGTGAGGAATTAAAATCGAGTAATTTACCAAAACTTCATAATCTCCATTATTATCCAGCTAGAATACCAACATGGGGTGCTAGAACAATAACATTAGCTTCTTTACTGGAAAGTGAAGAGACAAAACCTGAAATTTTTTTGAAGATGTTAGGATTTGATGAACTAAAAGAACGAGTAAAATTAGAAGGTAGATTCCTTATACCTTATATGGTGAATCCTGATAAGATAACAGTAACTGGACTGCTAGGTAAAGATCCTGAAGAAATCATTGTTGTTGATCCCATGGCTGGAGGAGGTTCGATCCCCCTTGAGAGCTTAAGGCTTGGATTTACAACGATAGCTGGGGATATTAACCCTGTTTCTTATTTGCTTTTAAGAGCTACTGTAGAATTTCCAGCAAAATATGGTTCTCGTCTTTTCAATCTGCTATTAGCAGAAGCAAAGAAATTAATTGACTATGCAAAAGTAAATCTTGGAAAATATTATTTAGCAGATGAAAAGTGCACAATAAATGTGCTTGGTATCAAGCATAGTTGTGGAGGGATAATACCTATAGTTTCAACCACTGTTCTAAGTAAAGAAGACAGAATTTTTTTCAAATTTGAAGTAATAAATGGGAAATTAAAAGCTAAATTAACAAAAGAACCACCGCCTCCAATTCATAAATGTTTACATTGTGGTGCGCCTATAAGTTACGAAATTTTAAGGAAAGAGTGGGTTAAAAAACATTCAGAAGCAATTAATAAATTATTAGAAGAAATCGATACCTCTGACTTGATAGAAGAGCTTTATATCCCTGTAGCTATTGAGAGTATGCATGGATATAGAGAAGCAACAGAAGATGATAAAAGATTCCAGATTGAAGCATATAAAGAGTTATTAAAACTTGTGAAGGAAGATGAGTCCTTTTTACAAATGCTACCAACAAGCGAAATTCCAGATGATAATCGTGTATTTGAGAATGTTAAGAGAATAGGATTGACGCATTGGCATATGCTTTTCACTCCAAGGCAGTTATTAGCACTTTATTTACTCACTCGATACGTTAAAGAGAGAGCAATACAATTATATTCCGAACATGGAGAAATAGGCGTTGCTGTCTCTCTATATTTAGTATTAGCTCTTACTAAAACTTTCAACTATAATAATCTATTAACCCAATGGGATGCCTCAGACGAATCCATACGTGATCTTGTCGGTTCGCAATATGCCTTGAATAAAAGTGCTAATTTAGGCTATGATTTTATTGATGCTGCAATTCAAAATTTTACACTTTCGTGGGCTCTTGAACCTGAAATTGCAGAATCTGGAAAATTCTATAAAACAGCTGGGGGCATATTACCTGTGGTCAAATTGTTATGTGATAACTTAGAAGGATTATGGAAAGAAGGAAGAGATGCAATATATTTATGGGATGCAACAAAGCTTAGCGAAAATATTCCAGAAATAAAGGCTGATTTAATTCATGTCGATCCACCGTATTACGACCAGCACCATTACGCTGGAATAATGGAATTTTTCTGGCAAATACTACAAAGAGCGCTTATGCCGGTATTGGATGTGTTATTTCCTAAAGATGCAATAAAAGTAGATTGGTCTCCATATCAATCTGAGTTGCCTAGGCACGAGATTCATGGTCCGCCTCCTAAAAAAGTTGGTGAGTTTAGCGAATTTGGAACCGCAACGGAAGTTTTTTTTAAAGAATGCTTAAAAGTGCTTAAACGAGAGGGAATATTTGTTATGTGGTATACTTATGGCAAAATAGAAGGCTGGGAAGAACTATTCTATAGACTTTACAATGCTGGAATGGATGTGAAAAAATGCTGGCAGGTATGGAGTCAGTCACCACAACGCCGGGTTGCACTTCAAGGCTCAGCTTTCTTCACAAGTATGATAATAGTATCTAAACATGGAACAGAAAGAATTCTTATTGATGATCCAGATAACCCAAAATTTGTAGATGCTGTAAGAGAATCAGTTAGAAACAGCGTAACTAACATACTTCAACGATATGGTTTTGAAATGTTTAATGAAGCAACTGTAATGGCGTTTGCTGACGCTATATCAGTAGCTACAAGATTTGAAATTATGGGAACCAAACATGAGCTTCAACGTAGATCAAATTTCCTTAAACTTAAAGATGAAGCTCTAAAAATTGCGGTTAACGAATATCTCGAAACACTTGCAGAGATATTTCAAATTAAATATTTCCCGGTAGAATCTTTAGATAACGCAAGCAAACTATATTTGTTGCTACTGTTAGTTTCAGATGAAGAATTCCGTATTCCATACGATTTCTCCAACAAATTATCACAAATTTTAGGTGTTAACTTTAAATTACTTGCTCAAAATAGAGGAGGAAATAAGTGGTTTTTAAAATCACCAGCTGAAGTTGCTAAATTGTTTTCCTCAAGTGTGATAATGGAAACGTTCAAACTATTAAACGAAGCAAGCAAAACAATAGAAAAGTTTGGTGAAAGGGCAGCCGAAGAGGTGGTACAAAAGTTTAGCAAAGATTCAATTGCATATACAAACTATATGGTTTTCTTAGGCAAAAATAAATTAATAAAAACTGGCTTAATTAATTCTACGCTTATTCCAAAGTTAGAAAGAGTACTTGGTGGTTTCACATGACGGTAAGGAACTTATTAAATAAGCAAATATTAGATGACCTTTCTGGGATAGCAGTAGAAAGCCTAGCTCCTAGCTTAGGTTCTATAGTTTATGGATACCTAACAGGAACCTCAAGACAACCCTACGTAAACCCGGATTACTTTATGAAAATCACTTACCTAACAAATAATTTCAAACAAATTCTTAGAGATATTTTCATAGCATTAAACAATGGCGGAACATATGCTACTATGCTCAACTTTGACATGGGAACAGGAAAAACTCATTTAATGACACTCTTATTTCATTTGTTTTCTTCCATTCCAAATAAATATGATACACTTAAAATTTCAATGTCCACTAAATTAGATTGTTTAAAAAAACTTGGTTATAACATAGAAATGGCCAAAAGAACCGCCGTATTAGCAATTGATTTAAGATACCCATCACTTGGAGACTTAATAAAAGCGTTTGCGGAATCATTAAAATTTGCTGGTGACGGAGTAGCAGCTCAGTATATTTCTGAACGTGTAGAAAAAAGTACTGAGGATAAAATATTTTATAATTTATCAGCGCGAGACCTTGCAGAGAAAATAAACGGAAGAACGAATATAATAATTCTACTTGACGAGCTCTTTTACGGAGTTTTTTATATACGCGAGGCTATGAAAGAAATATTGAAATTCGTCATAGATTTTGTATCGGCCAGAAGAAAATATAGTGATAATAAAGATTCTGCAGTAATTTTGCTCGTAGCTACGGCTAGGAGTGATTATGAAAGGTGGGGCATAGAAAAAAGTGAGCTTCAAAAAACAGATAAAGAATTAGTATATCAAGTTGAATCTTTTCTTGAACAGTTATCAAGGATTTTAACACATTCTAACACGCAATGGTTAAATGCTGAAGAAGCCTTGAAGATAATATACACAAGATTAGATTTAGAAGATTATAATCCACAAAATCCGTATCCTTTCACATTTCATTTCAAAGAATTCGTAGAAAGAATAATGAAGGCAGATAGCGATATACCACAAGCTCAACATTTAAGATCCTTAATAAAGGCCATGGCAATATTTGCTAAGGCGGCCTATGAAGAAAACTCCTCATGGGTAACGCCAGCACATTTTAATGAAGATGTTTTAAGTGCTCTCTTTCCAACGACCGAACAACTTGCTATTCAATATAAATCTGGATTAGATCAATCAACAAGCTATGCTCGTGAAAAAAATAATAAGGCTCTTGAATATTCAATAAGAGCTATCTTTGCTAGTTCCATAGTTGGAGATGTTAGAAAACTCCTTGAAGCTATAATAGCAGCAAGAAGCGGAAGTGATGCAAGAGTACCATCTGCAAATGAAAAATATATTGAAGACATACTTAAAAAACTAGGTTTCAATGAGGAGGAAATTGGAAATGCTATCAGATTGCTGGATGAAACTCCTAATGTATTAACTATATGGGCACAAGGTGTTCCTAAATATTTTATTTCGCCAGGTGAAAATCTCTACGCAATTTATCTCAAACTAATTGAGCAAAGAAAAAAAGAACTATTTATCCAAAGAATTGAAGTAGCAAAAGAGATCATCCGATCTATGCCATCTCTTGTGATTTCAAGCCCATGGTATGAAATCAGAATAGAAGAGAATTTACCAAGCAAAATTGAAAGAGTGGATGACAACAGACTATATTTATACATCATAATTAATTCCTCCAACCAAAATGAAATCAGAGGTTGGCTAATAGATAATAAAAAATATAACTTAGTCATCACATTGCCCGATCTTAACGAAGAAATACTCGATTCAATTATCGAATATAAAGCAATCTATGATTCCACTCACGAATTCATAGAACAATATCTCAACCTTGACTGGATGCTTAAAGTAGAAATAAAAGAAGGTAGAACCGATCTTGTTGACAAATATAAAAAGGTACTCCTAGACGATATAATGTATAGAATAAGGGACAAGTTAGGTGAAGCATACACATCATTACATCAAGCAATAGCAAACATGTTAAACAAAGCCTATTGGTACTCCCCAAAAAATATTGTAGAGCCAATAAACATTTCCATAAAGGTGCAAAAATTTGAAAAACCATATATACATTATGAAAAAGCTAAAGAAGAAATAAAGGATGCAGCTGATAAGCATATAAGAAGTTTCATAGAAGATTATATGTCGCAACTCACTAAGTTATTAAATTTTTACTATACACCGAAAAACGAACTGATAGACTCCATTGAAGAATACGTAGTTAAATGTACCGATGAAAAAGGAGAAGCGGAACTTTCTTCGGATATGAACGTTTTAGATTTAAAACCATCTCAGTACTTTATTGTCACTCCTAAAGCACTCGAAAGCGTAATAAAAACTATATACGAACGACTAAAATCTAATAAAAATATTCAAGTTTCTCTTACTGATAACACACTAAGAGTGAAACGAAAAGAAAAAACAGAACTACCACCTCCACCGCCACCACCTCCACCTCCGCCCCCAAATGGAGTAAAAAGATTTCAGGACGCAAATGAATGGATAAAATGGTTATTTGAGCAGATAAATAATGTAGAAAGCATTCAAGCAAACTTGAATATCGAGGAGATCGATTTAAAAGATATTGCTTCGATAAAATTGAAATTAATGAGCATTAGGAATTACGTAAAAGAATCCAGTGTTAAAACTAAAGATGGAAAGTCTATTAAATGTCAAATCGGAACCGCTAACCAGAAATAAATATGAAAGGACATATTAATGATAATAATGGTTTTTTACAACTGTATCCATGACAGAGTTTGTAGTATCCTGTAACATGTTCAATATCATAACCATGATCAGCTATTATAATAGCAGGACCGTGTTTAATTATCTCAACTAATCTTTTATTTAGTAATTTATCCATATTTCTTAAAAGTTCATCATAACTAAACCATTTGCTAAAAGTTTCATGAATATAATAGTCTTGTTTAGTGATAAGTTGTGCTCCTAAAATTCTTGCTAATTCGGCCATGTAATTAACTCCAAACATATTTTTAAAAGTTTGTGTATTCCCAATCCTGTTTATTACTACCTTAATAGATAAATTTAGATATCCAAAATTCTTTGTTAGCGAATATATTTCAGAAAGACCTAGATTATCAATAAGATAAGCTTTACTGATCGTTCTTCTACCTGAAATTAAATTTTTCATTATATCATTGGCATTTACTTCAACTTGTTGATATTTATTAGAAAATTCTCGTATAATTCCTAAAAGAGATTCGATCTTGTTAACAAGTTTAGCGTATATTATTTTCTTAGGTCGATACCTATATGCTGAAATCACTGCTGCAACAAAATCTTCATATTTGAGATCATAGCTGATTGCCTCGTTCAGTATTTCATGAATAAGTTTCTCAATAGATTTAGTAAAGCTGTCTTCCATTTTTTACTCTAAAGATGACGCATTCTCATAATTATTTAATAAATTAATCTAGCTTATATACAATACGTTTTTTTCTATTATTAATATAAAAAAATTCATCAAAAAAATATAGATTAGCGATATAAATGCGTAAGATTGTTGATTGCCATAAAATCAAAAAGTCAACAAATGAAGATGAAAATTCTTCTTTGCAAAATAGGTAAAAAGCTTGGATTCGAAGTCGATATAGAAGAAGTTCAAGAAACAGACTTGGGTAAGCTTGCGATAAGACATGATGTCTTGTGGTATACTAAGCAACCAGATTGGATTACTAAATTGTTCAATATCATAATTTCAAGAAATGACTTGAATCCTGAGCATAGGAAACTTATGAAAAGAAAAGCAAAAATGACAAGGTTAATTTATGCAGCTTTCGAGATCGTTGGTTCAGATGAAACGACAAAAGCTATAAAAGGCACAATTTCGAATCTTTCTAAACTTCCATATGGAGTAGTTTACTGACTTCTCAAAGTAAGCAGAATTACTTCTTTATTTCAATGTTGAAGTATTATAGTGTATTAGTTTATCCTTTCCACTTTTTTCGTTCGTGAAGAGTTTATCTTTTTTATATTAACCGAATAAATTACCTTAATGCGTTCCTCTGAGGAATGTTTATAGCAAACAATGTACTATAACAATAGTGTAAATTACTTTAATATCCGCTGTAGTTATATTTAAGTTAATGTAAAATCTATGTGAAATTTCATCTAATATTGTTATACACATCTTTAAATAATTTGGTGTGTGATTAATAATATATGACGTTGATAAGAGGTCAAATAATATTTGAATTAATGAATAAAAATAAACCTATATCACCATTAAGATGTCTGCAAATTGTGAAAACAGGAAAAATGAAAAGATGGACTAATAAAGAAGTATTCTTTAGGAATACACCATTTACAGTAAAATACAAATTTCCACACAAAACAGAACCATCTAAGAGAAGAACTTATCATACAGCAGAAGAAATATACAAAATGGCAGCAGAGAGAGGAATAGAAATCGGTAAAGGCAAAAAAATCGTTAATAATTTAAAATAAAAGTGAGAAATTTGGTTATTATAGAATGAAATGCTATAGTGCAAAGAAGATAACTGACATTATACAGATTTTGAATAATTATGCTTCGATTTGTTTACAGCCTCATGTCTATTCAACAGGAGACCGATGATTTGGAAGAGAATAATTAAAAGGTTCATTTTATCTTTAACTCCAATAATTATAATTCCAGCATTCTTAGTCTTTCTAATTTTATGGACGTTCGGTTTATCTCTCGCCTCTTTTTTACTTATATTTACTCTAGCACAACTTTATCTTATTTGGTTTCATGTTGAGGTTGCATTGAGACAAACTAAGCTTACTGAATTAAGTTATGAACCAGTTTTTATAGCATATGTTAAAGAGGTTATAGGCGGAGGGGAGATGCCTGAGGGGCCAATATATGTCGGTTACCATATCATGGTTAAGAACATTGGTAATTATCCTTCATACAATTTAGTTGTTAATTTAGACCCTATGCCACGAGAAGTAATTTCTGAAATCCAACTAAATAGTATTATAGGCTCTCTTGGTAAAGATCAAGAGGAAACTTTATGCAAAATACCCTCAAAAGTCATACGAAAATTAGAAAACTTAGGACTACCGCTAAATATCAACATTGATTACACAAATATTCTTAATAATAGTGGTAGCGTATCATTTACTTTTCATCCACAGTTTAATTCGTCCCCTATTACTTTTCATGGACAAAGAAAGCTTCCGGGTTTACTACTTAATTCAATTGATGAATTAAATTTATTAGTTAAACTAATTATGTTGTCTAGGAAATTATCAAAATTGAAAAAACATATTAACATGGAAACAAATATGAAGAACCAAAGAATAAATGTATAAAAACTCATGTAAAATTTATTAACTTTTAAATATTTTAAATAATATGAATTCTGGAAAAGTATTTGATGATTTAATTAATGAAGCTAAGCAGGCTGTATGGATGGCTGCAACTTTCATTAACAATCATGATGCGAATCTGCTTCTTAATGCTCTGAAGAGAGGTGCTGAGGTTAAAGTACTTGCAACAAATCAAGCTGATCTTAGCATTCTTAAAAAATTGGTTAAGAAAGGTGCCAAGGTTAAAGTATATGCGGATAATCTGCCTTATAAATTATGTATAGCTGATGGAAAGGTAAAAGTCCTGAAAGAAAATGTTTTACATGAGATTGATGTAGCAGAAGCAGTTAAAATTTTCAGAAAATTCTGGGCAAGTTCAAAGAGTACAGTCTTTAAACTCGCATCTAAGGATAAACAGCTAGAGGAGATATACTTCAAATTAACAAAGTCAATTGTAAATGGAAAAGAAGAAATCAGATTCATGATACCAAAAAGGAAATTTGAGATAAAAATTGTGAATCCAAGAAATCCCCCTATTCTTATGACTATTACTCATGGTTCTAAAACGCTAACAACAAGATCTGCATACATAGGAGCTTTAACTAAAAGAGGTGTATGGATTTATAACATAAAAAAGAATGAGTGGAAAGGCGAATCTTTATACTATCCTCTTTCTGACGAGATATTCAGGAGAATAAGAGTTTATTTATCTCCATATACAGGATATGAAGAGGTTATAGATAGTTTAGCCAAACATAATGAACTTGTCGAAAGATTCCTTGATACGGTGATTGTATATCTTGGAACAGAATTAGCTGCCAAAGTAATTGGAGATAAACTCGCTGAAGATTTAAAGCCAAGAATATATAAAATAGCAATTGAACAAGGTCTCATAACCCAGAATCATTCTTTAAAGATTGAAAATATATACAGCGGTATTCCTGCTTCTTCACATATAAATATTATAAACAGAGAATGCAGAATTTATTCAAGCATAAGCATTATTTTTTCAATCGAGCCTCCATTACTTACTATAAAAGATGATCCGAGATATAGAAATTATAGCAATATTGTAACACAGATTCTTGAAAAAATCATTAAAGATTTGCAGTTTGAGACATATAAAAAAGAATACGAATCATATATAAGCAATACAATAGGAGAGGTTAAAAGATTTTTGAAAAGGCATGGATTAGAAAAGTTGACCATCCCAGTTGAATTAAGCATATATGTAAACCTAGGAAAGCATGTGGGACAAAATATTCAAGTAAGCTTTCCAAGAGAATCATCTAATGCAATAACACTATTTACTCTTGAATATAAGATCATATAGTTAGCAATGATTATTTTTTTAATAGATTTTCTTATTATTAAAAATGGCTACAAATTAATTGATAATTAATTTCAATAAAAAAATGTAAATTAATACGTTAAATAAAAATAAATGTCAAGTTATCAAGATAAACTTGATAATTTAATTCAAAAACTTAAGCAGAATATGAATCGTTTGTTGACAACCAAAGAAGTTCCGTTATCAAAAGCATCGCTGCCAAAATCGCCTGGTGTTTATATGATTTACTTCAATGGAAAATTACAGTACATAGGTTCATCAGGGAATCTTAAAGAAAGAATAAAAACAAACTTACTAAGCGGCGATAGGGAAGCACACACTTTAATTAGCAAGTTATGTACGTTAAAAAATTGGAACATAGATAAAGCTCATAACTTTTTAAAAACAGCTGCAACAATTAAGTTCATTGAAACCGAAACAGAAGATGATGCTAAGATATTAGAAGAAGTTCTTATTGGTCTCTATCATCCCTTTTATAATATGTCACTAAAAATAGCAAAGAGGTTCATTGAAATAGAAGATTATATGATTTCAGAAGAAGATAAGGTAAAGGATTTACTTACCAAGATACAAGATATGATTGTTTATGTTAGAGGGCATATAATACTCAACATATATGGTTAAATCTCAAGAAGATGCTATTAGAGTTCTTAATGGTGGTAGATTTGACATTACTGCAGATGTTGAATATTGGGTAAAATCTAATAATAAGAAAATACCTTCTAAATATGTACAAATACCTTCACCAGTACCGGAGACAGATACGGCGTTTTTGGTTGTTGAAAACAACGTCACTAATGCTGGAATGGCTATTGAGTACATAGTTCAGAATTATATGGATGTAAAGAACTTCATATATTTTGCTATTGTCATACCTGGAATGAAAGGCTACTATGATGTAATACGTTCTACAAAAATCTTTATACTTTATGGTGATGAACCTGAAGTTTGAATTACTTTAACAAGCTCATAATTATTAAGATCTTTATTAAATATTTTTAATAATTATAAACACTAAATCATTAAAATAACTAAGCGATGAAGTTAAAAATTAGACTAAAAATTATATTCAATTCAAAACGAACATTTGCTAAAGAAGTGGCGAATTATTACCTAATCCCAATATTGTTTATCTTAAAGTTTCAGCAATTAGCAAAAAGAAGATGGTCTCCATATCGATTTGTTACAAACGAGAATCTTTCCCTAAATCAATTTCTAGTAAAGATATGAAATAGAACTAGTACAATTTGACAAACATACGAAGAATTTGAATAATACAATTTGTGTTTCTTAATTAAGCAGATAACTAGATAAATCGATACAGATTCAAAATTTTACTAATTCAATCAAACATCTTCATTATTTCATTGTAATTCCAATAAATAATTCTATCAAATTCGATACCAGACAAATTTAACAGCTTACAAACTTTCGATAGTAACTCTTCCTCAATTTTATCATACAATTTAGGATTACTTTTTATTCCTTCAGGTATATTTATCCCAATTTTCTTAAGAACATTTCGCATTCGCACATCTATTGCGATAGCATCACGAACCAATCCAAGATCCATCAGGAAATCACGAGCACCTTTACTTTTGATGTACTTAAATTTACTCATAACATACTTAATCTTCTCCTTATCTGTACTAAGCTTTGAAATTTCTTCCAAGAAGCCTATTGGGCCATCCCTATATTCGCTTAACACTTTGAAGTTATGAACGAGTGCTTTGGTCTTTCTGCACTTTTCAACTGATGCACTGGCATACCTAGTTTTAACTGCTCGGAGTACCTCATGAATGACTTTCTTTAATTGATTTTCATCATCTTTAATTTTTAGGAGTTGATCATAAGAAACTTTCTCTTTTAGTTGATCAGAGTCTCTAAATTTTTTCTCGGGTAACGAGCTACCAACAAGCATAACTTGTCCAATTACTTTAAGCCAAATCTGATTATTGCATAGATCCTTCCAATTATCTGGTTTAGGCAAACAAGTTTTCCCGAGAAATTTCTGTTTTATAAGTTCTAATTTAGCGAGATAGTCTCTTGTGATATTAAGCATATTCTTACTTGATACATAGTTATTACGATAATTCATTTTTATCATTAATTATTTTTAAAATTTAAAAAATAGAAAATTAAAAGAATTAATAAAGAAGTAAAATCGTTTGCCGAAGGTGAAAGATATGGGTGCAGTTATGCAGGAGTTGTTTGTTAAAGGATGAGAGAGAAGAGGCTTAGCGTCTTATTTGATAGCGGTGCATCCAGATCCTTTATCAGAAGCGACACTGCAATGGAGCTACGTACACCCAGAGAGTTTCTTATTCCAAGGGAGTTTATGTCAACTGACGGAATAAAGTTACATGTAACTTTTCTGCGATTTAATAGTCGAGATTGGAGAGAAATAGATCAGAATTGAGGCATTTTCCAATTTTCATCGTTTCAATAACTTGCCTTTATTCTATATATAAATATTTTTCTAAGCTTACCTCTGAGCTTACTTTATTAACTTTAAATATACGTTTCAATATGCTTTTATCTTCTAATATTCTAGATTTAGACTTTATATGGTGAGATAATCTCCCCTCGTTTATTGCATTTGAAATATCTAAAGCCTCTAGTCCATGCTTTTCCGCATTGTAGATTTTTGTCAATTCGTTATCTTTAAGAACTTCAGATATCTTAATCTCGTAATGATCTGCATCTCTTATAACATCATTAACCATGTTTAGGTTATAATATCCATAATCGTCCCTATTAAAAATCTTAGTCATCAAATCATAATTTCCGACACCGCTTAACCTTGCAATCCTTTTATGGTTTGAACCAAAAATATTAAATCCCATAGCAAATATAACAACATCCTTTGCTGGAACAATTGGCTCTTTCTTAGTTGCCTTTCCATACTTTAGATTGATAGCATATCTTACGCAAGGTTCACCATACTCTTTTTCGATTTGCAACGATTCTCTCACTATTTTTGATACAAAAGCGTATTGTGATATAGCATTCGATCCATTAAAATCTACACAGATAAAATTCTTACAAAGCTGGTCTTTTTTTATATAATATGCGAAAAGCTTTCCTATATCGCTGGTTGAATAATGTGGTATTATTGGTA
>Ga0081529_118933_pt1 | contig 15301 bp, 14 predicted proteins | sample EchGeymetagenome_FD_71012 | JGI IMG/M metagenome (GOLD analysis project Ga0081529, IMG submission 71012) | Ferrous microbial mat and aquatic microbial communities from Echinus Geyser, Yellowstone National Park, USA - transect B T=78-80 C v2... ...
AGCCTCATGGTACCATGGACCCCTATCCGTGAACAGGGTCTCCAAGACACCTTCTTCTTAGCCTGCGCACTGAGCGCGTTCTCCATAGTCCGCGTTAATGAGGCGCCGAACCAGATTGCCTAGTATACGCGTCCACAGCCACCCAAACGTAGATTGCTCTGCCACCACACTTTACTACGCTCTCGTAACCGCGATGATGGAGTGCTCACTCGGTGTCGCCTCGAAGCCTCAACCTTCTTCACTCCTGAACACTTCGAGACTCAGAGAGCACCCAGAAGAGGCGAGAGGTTTTTCTGAGTGCCCAAACGCGTAGAGTAGAACAGCGACCAGTTTGAGTTCGTGAGAACCTCTTCTTCTTAAAAACAATTCCTGAAGAATCCGTGGTGGACTCCACGGTCGCTCACCGATTCCGAACCGTGGTGCCCACCACGTTTAAGCCTTATCCGGACACCATCGCTTTCAGAAAGAAAAGTATAAGCATTCCAACTAAAACAATTATCAAAGCGGTTCAGTTATCAGGGCATTTCGTAAGAGGCTACGATTCATTCAAAAATAAGCAAAATTATAAGTGGACAAAGTTTTTAGGACGCTATAGAAACTGGAAAATTATAGGAAAAATAACAGCTCCTTTACAGCACATTTTGCAAGCCTTTTGGGCATGGTTTGCCTATTATCGCTTATACGGTACTTTTGATCTTGATGCTGTTTTGGAAGGTGAAAGGCCCCCTTAACTCTTTTTTATTTTTAGATTGGCTTCAGATTTATTTTTCTTAGCTTAACGGATAGATAGATTTTTTCTATAATGTATATTTTTTAGCATTAATGTCATTTTTTGTCGTTTTTATTTAGATATCTATTAGTTCTTATTTTTCCTAATTGCTATTTTTTAGTTACGGATTTAATACAAAAATTACGAACTTTACGAAAGAAATCTGCGAGTTTACAACAAATGTTTACAACAAATATTTACAACAAATTTTACTACTTTACAACACGACTTTGCGAAAAACGTAATTAGTAAAATTCCTGTCAAATTACTTTTTTATCAGTAATTACGACTTTACAACGCATTTTAACGTATTTACAACAACTAAATTGCGACTTTACAACAAACTTTACAAGATATTTTAACGCATTTACAACGCAATTTTGCGAATTTCGAACATGCGAAAAAATGGCTCATTTTTGGTTAGTTCTTTTTTAAAACTAAAATTGCGAGTTTACAACACGATTTAACGCATTTACGACGCAAAAATACGAGTTTACAATACAATTTTACGAGACATTTTACTCCTTTACAACGCAATTTAACGAATTTTTACACTAGTAAAATCACGTAAAACCACGTAATTTACGTGCGCTTACTAGTAAAATTTAGTAAATTCTAGTAAAATCGTTTCATGATAAGCACAAATAAGCACATTAAAGCACACCGCCACTTAGTAGTAAACTCTAGTAAATTACGCCGAAGTTCTTAACTAATGATGAGTTCATTATAACTTCCCTCTTAGGTAGCCTTTGATAATATAACTGCTAGAGTTTCAAGCCTTCCTATGTCAAACGTTCCGTGAGGACTTATGAAGTTGTACCATTGCATAAATTCATCAACAGAATTAAAGAATTTTACCTTCTTCTTATATTATCAAAGAACTTTTCAAACTCCGTGAGCCCCTTCTCCCTTTCATCAGATTGAATAGCATAGAAAGTTGTTGCGTGATCTGATAAAATTTGCTCAGGCTTACCATATATGCTAATTGCTTTCATTAACACTTCGACCAAATACCTTGATGTCAGCGTTGGATAAACACCATAGCCAACTATAAATCTAGAAGAATCATCTTCATACGTTGTTATCCATAAACCTTTCCACCTTGGGTCATTTATTTCGTGCCAATCAATGTGCCACAATGAGTTTGAGCATTCTCTTTCATACTTTATCCATTTTGTGTCACTTTTTAGGCTCACTCATCGCAAGTCCCTCCTTGAGGATTTGGTTGATCCTGTTGTTGTCAACGTTGTATCCTTTCGCTCTAAGAATTTTGCCGATATAGCTGGCTGGCTCTGTAAATTTTGTAAAACTTAATGATTTCATATTAGGCAAAAGGCTGTTTATGTCTCCCAGCCTTTTTCTGAACATGAATAACCCCTGTACTTTTGTATTCTCTATAAAGCTGTTGCACCCTTCTGGTTGATATCCCTTGCACGCTTGCAATGTCCCTGTTAGTAAGTTTTCCTTCAAGCTTAGCATTAACGATCCACTTGATCTGATCTTCGCTAAGCATGCTACGCCTATACCTCTTCATTAGGTTTATCCAAAATCTGCTTATTTTTTTATCAGCTATATGTTTAAGACCATGAAATAATTCCCAGATAAGAGAATATAACGGTGGTACAGAAAGGCATATAAGGGAAATAATTAAGAGAATTTCATCGAGATATAAACTTTACTACTTACCCAGTACTCCCGCAGGTAATGACATTTCATAACAATTAGAGATATAATTGATAATTTTTGGTTTTTGATTAACTTTTGGTTTAATGCCATATAGCTTTGTTTTGGGTCAAATTTTAGCCCTTAGTTTATAGTTCAAACTAAGGGCCTCATATTAGCTTATTTAATTTCTTATTCAGGAGGCCCCAGTCCGCTTACCATTATTATTTCTATTTCAACAATATGTTTGAAAAAGTATGCAGTCATGCTTTGAACTTAAACCCTAGTTAGTATCCATAAGTTGTAGAGAATTATGGATAGCATCAATTATATCACTCTTAGCGTAAAGTTCCTGCTCGTAGTCTTTGCTTCAAATCCATCCTCAACCCTGTAAGACGTTTCAATTCCCCACCTGTACCTGTACTCTTCGGGTATTATATCGACAATCCTTTCAGGATCAAACTTTATGTTTGTTACAAAAGCTATGAACTTATCATCCGGCTTATCTTCTTCTTTTGATCCCTTCTTTCTTGCTATTATCAAATAAACCTTTGACCCCATTTCATATTTTATCACAGATGGTATGTTACCTTTTGCGTATTCGTCAAGCATCCTCTTTATCCTTTCGTTCCTAACTGCTGGCATTATGAAGTTTATTCCCATGCTTTGAAGCAATTTTATCATTTCTGTTTTGAAAAAACCTCTGTCCATCATCAATACTGATGGCCTCGGCGAGTTTTCAAGCAATTTCTTTACGATATCTTCTTTAGTATCGAGCATTGTAACGGGCAAGGAGTACAAAGTTAGCCTTTCTTTTTCATCTTTTCCAACGACGCTTATAATAGCAAAGGTATGAAAGGTGTATGTCCCGCTCTTATATTTGCTCCTTGTCACGTGTATGTCTAACTTTCCATAATATGGCTCTTCAGTGAAGTCTATTGCCATCTTCATTCCATCTTTGGCATGACCAGTTAATACGACCATGTTAGCTGAATTTAAGGCATCAACTACATTGCTTAAATTCAAGCTTTCAAGTCTTCGTAGCAGTGTGTCTGGTGAAGGGAAGCCGTTCATATATTTTAAAGATTCTGCAGATGCATTATTTATCGAGATATAAATCAAAGGCTTTATCATATTCTTGTGCTTTGAATTGCTTGCAACATTTATCCCAAGGTCATCTTTCAGAGCTTTAGAGCAGAGTTTATATAATTTCCTTACCAATTTCCTGTTGGGCCTCATTTGTTATACACTAAAACGTTAAAACAGATGAGGCCCCTAATAAATTTCCTCAGAAGAGTGAAGCATTATACTTGCGGGAGTACTGATATTTCGTAAAATGCTTAAATATTTATTAATTATAAAAGTTATAATTATTTTATGATTGTTAATCTTAAGAAGTTAGGTGGCCCCGATCTCATAGTAAACATATGGCGAAGAGGCAATTTCTCTGCATTATATCAAGTAGTGTTGATGCAAAGCTATGACGCCCTCCTCAAGTCAATGAAGCCTGGGGACATTGTGGTGGACGCGGGGGCGAACGTAGGAATGTTTACGTTACTCGCTGCGGCCCACGTAGGGCCCAGCGGCTTAGTTATAGCGGTAGAACCTGTGCTCGAGAACTTTAAGGAGCTTAAAAAAACATCGAAATTAACGGGTTGAAAAACGTTATACTTGTACGTAAGGCTCTCCACGATGTAGCCGGAAGGACGATTTACATGGAAGGCGAGGTAGTTGGATCTCCCGAATTGAGCCACGGAACCCCCATCGAGACGACAACACTTGATGAGTTGGCGCGAGAGTACGGTCCGCCAAGGATCCTAAAGATGGACATCGAGGGTAGCGAGGGCAGGGCGCTAAGGGGGGCAAGTGAGGCGTTGAGGAGGCTGGAGCTAGCCGAGTTGGAGGTGCATGACGAAGGGAACTATATGATAGTCAAAGAGGCCTTAAGTAGCTTCGACCTGCGCTTCTATCCTGCTGAAAATTTTCACGCCGTTTTTGGCAACATCCTGAGGGCTCCTCTTTACGTACTAAGGTTAGAGGCGGCCAACAGATTCGCCACGACACGTAGGATAATACGGAGCTTGTTGCACAAATCGGATGAATCCTTCCCTGTTCTCCTGTTCGCATCAAGAAAAACATAACCATAAAAAGGGATTAAGTTCATTTTTAGAAGATAATTATCAATAGATGAACCAAAAAGTTGTGTTAGTTTATCATTTTTAATTTGGATGCGAATAGATTCAAACACTACAACATCAAACATTAAAAGTAAAAATTAGTAATATAACTTTAGGCGTCGCTACTTCTTACAAACCACCTCATAATCCAAGATTTTGCTAATCATAAGGGGATGGCCCCTATTCTTCAGCGCCCAGGACACCGCCTTCAGGACCAGCTCCGGGCCCCCATAGCCTCCGACTATGGCCCCATACGTAGAGACTAAAATATATATTGGTATCATTAAGTATGCCCTTTTTCCTTCGTTTCTGATCATAGACCTAAACATGTGCCTTACAAACCAGTAACCTTTGAGCTTCTTCTTAATGCGCCCCGTCGTACCCCCGCCCACATGTCTTACGTAGATCCCTGTGTCCGCTATCAACGACATGCCGGACTTCCTGGCCCTTATTGCCAGATCCATCTCATCATAGTTATAGGGGGCCATGAGCTCGTCGAATCCGTCAAGGCGTTCAAACGCCTTACGACTTATGGCGAAGCAGGCGCCATGCAACATATCGACGCGAAAGATAAACGGAGGCACGCTCTGCTTGCTAACACCACCAAATGGAGCTTTGAAATTATAACCGAGGCCCCAGTGGATAAAGCCAGCGCTTTGCACGCGGTCACTGTCTACATCTAATATAAGAGGACATACTATATCAGGCTTATATGTAGCGAAATCCCGCTCTAAACCTTCAAAAAAATTAGGATCTTCAAAAATGACGTCTGAGTCGCAAAAGATGAGGATGTCGCTTTGACTGAGTTTTGCACCTAGATTGCGATTCTCTGGAAGAGGCCGTCGCTCCTTTCTCTTGATCACTGACAACGCGAGGTTGTTGACTCCAGTTGCGCAGGCCTCCTCAGGGGTTCCATCAGTTGATGCATTGTCGATTAAAAGAACCTCCCCTTCGAGGTGCCCGTAATTCATTAGGGAGCGCAGCAACGATGTAATAAGCTTGCGATTGTCTTGTGACACCACAATGATTGAGAACTGCGTCATAAATTATCAATAATAAGTTTCTCTTTCGATTTATATATTTTGCATACTCCCCAGGTGCCGTTAACTTAAGCCTTAAAATTTATTTTCAGCGGGGCCCTATTTCTAGCAAATGATTAGACAAACTAAAAAAAGGATCCAATAGCACTTACATTCTATATCTTATATCTTTATTTCCCAAGTCTGAGCTTGATGAGAGCCTTTTCGGCTTTGTTACCTTTAGTTTACCTCCTGCCCGAGCGAGAAAATCGGGCGCAGCCCGTTCAGTCATGTAGCATCTCATCATCTCACCACTCCGGCGGGGCCTCCTCTGGTCCCTGTTGGTGAACACGATGCCCTGCATGAACATAAATCCGGAGAGCCAGTTGAGCGCATGCTTGAAAGTGTGTCCGGGCGCGAGCCTGCACCCGCCCATGGGGGAGGGGTTCATCGAATGTCTCCGTTTAGTTCTTCGTGTACTGGGTCAAGCGTTCCATAGGTTCTTCAGGGGTTGATCACACACGACGTGCTCGGTCCCGGCCCACCTGCAGTCATCGGCGTACATCCAGCGCCGTCCACGTAGATCGGGGCCCTGTCGTATCTGCATACCAGCCCTCTGATGAACGTGTATGTGTAGACTGAGTTCCCGCGCGGACTTGCATGGAAGTCCAACATGAGCACAGGCCCGGCTTGAACACCATCCAGATCCACGCCTGTCTCCACCCGCGTTCACCATCTTCTCGTGATGAATACGCGATGGACGTCCCCGAATCTGCGCAGAAGGATTCCAGGATGGGACCTAATCCTCGCGTCCACCTCCACATCAAGACGTGCTTCCTGTAGATCTGGGGCCGCAGCGCATCAGAATACATGTATGGCTTTCCCCTCTTACCCATGTTCATCTTCTTCAGCTGCTTCTCCTGGTCAATCAGGAGGCTCTTGCTGAAAAATACGTCAACTGTTTCATTAACCAGCTTCTTGTTATACTCTGGCCAGTCAGTCATAATTTTAAATAATGCAACTTGGTTAAATTAATATAGAATAAAAAATATTATGTAATGTTGTCAAAATAATGCAACAAAGCAGTAAAAAGAGAACCATTATATACCAGCTATTACACTAGTCGTAATAAACTACTTTCAATTTTATATCTATACAAAAAAGACTGGCTGATAAAGTACTTTTCGCTTGCTATATTATTTGAACTTTCAAATAATCTCTTTTTAGCATCGTATTACAGAAATATTAGGTATTTCGCTTTATTTTTAAGCTCTTTTCACTATTTTTGATGGCGTCTAGATAAAGCGGTTTCACGCTAATATTATGCGCTAACCAACCCACTATCTGGACACCACTGAAATATATGGGTTAAGCATAAAAGAACAGACTGCACTAAAAGGTTCTAAAAAGGAAAAGTCTAAATAACATAGAAAGTTTTCAACATATTAAAACAAGAGATGGTTGAGGTTTCATGATGTGAGCAAAAAACATTGTTATCAACTCTTATGGAACAAAATAAGCAACTGAAATTGATGCTTATTCTAAATAATTTAGTAGATCCTTGGCGATTTTTGCATTATCCATAATTTCTAAAATTTTACTTTTCATCATCTTTAAATCATGGTTAATATCGTTACTAATCCAGTAATTAAATTTTCTTTTAATTTCTTTTTTGTTGTTGATATTTGCAATCAGCAAGGACTGACCTGTCACTTCAATGAATGGTTGGATATATGTGATAACAGGAGTCCCGCTTAGTAAGCTCTCAATTGGTACCATTTCGAAAGTACCATTATAAATGGGGGTTATAGTAACCAAATGCTTAGAATATTCCTTACTTAGATCTTTTCTATCAAGTTTACCTAAGTATTTAATATTTTCATTAAATTTTTTGTTAAAAATTAAGCCCACTTCTTCGTCACCAAAATAATCAAAGTCAAGTTTCGGGTTCGCTTCTCTTAATGTATCAATAGTTCTTTTTAAGCCGATTAAATCAACATCACCTTTCTCTCCAAAAAATATTAACGCTCTATTCTCCTTTGAGTATTCATTAACATCGTAAAATTCGTATTCAACAGGTATGTAAAGTATACCTTCAGTAAAGATGTTATAAACGCGTTCAAGTAGAAGGTCGGTCCACAATGATTGTGCAACAGTTTTGTTATTACTAAGCGCTCGATAGTAAAATTTGGCCTTTCTTCTCAAGATATAAAATGGGATATAATCTATTAAATTTATATAATAGGGAATACTGAAGTTTTCTTTCCACAGTTCTCTGTATCTTTCGAAGATAAATTTATGTCCGTAAAAATAATGTGCCCATATCAATAGATTTTTTATTCTAATGTTATTTTTAAAGAAATAATTCATAATCTCAAAATCATCGACAGTTAAAGAAAATTGTTCGTCAAGTAATAATATGTCGTTTAAATCTTTTATATTCACTTCTTTAACATTAAAATACGGAAACTTTGAATAGTTCTCAAACGTCTTAATCAATATTATTTCGCTATCAAAGCCAATCTTTTTTAAACCTAAATATAAATCGTTATAAACGTTGTATATAGTTGAAAACCTTGACCGTTGTACTGGAAGAACTAAATTTATCCTTTTGTATCCAAAATCATTTTTGTTATGTTCTGAACTCTTTTTGTTTGTATAATTCCTTAGTTCCATTCTAAAGCTTCACCTTCTCCTTTTTATTTTTGAGAGAGTTGATAAACAGGGGTATTTTCACGAACCTTGCGGATTCTGATAATATCAACTTTTTCTTTTTGCTTGAATGTGTAAATGATTCTTCTGTGTTAGTTTGAACTCTGTAATAGTAATTGGAAGGATTTAAATGATTTCCAAGTGCATTTAAAAAATTGCCTCGGCACCCCATATGCGTTAAATAAATTGATCATACTTAATAAGTTTGTTTCTGAGAAAGATGAGACGGTCTGGGTAAGTGTTTGAACTCTTCGAAACGCATAACATATGCTATAAACCAAACCTAAGACAAGCAAATCTCGCAGACACAAAAAGATTATAGTTAGAGACCTTGAAATCCTTGAATTATAATGTAAGTTGTACCATTAAAGGAAGAATTACCGGTTATGCATGTCTGGATAGGCCATATTAATGGTGGGCGCCACGTGTCATCAAATCCGACCATAACGCCCGCAATTTAAGGTTTATCCGGACATCATCCGCTCTCCATCAAAACGCTCATAAATATCGTCTATTATTTACTGTGATAATATGAGGGTAAGTCGTCATAATTTTTTTGTTTTAACTTTGCATCTAGTGACTCTTAGTGTTCTTTTAATTTTGTCTTTGCGGAACTTCCTGTTTGGTTCAGGTTTTACCCCACCAATGACGTATCTCACAGGCTTTTCACATGAAATTGCTGTTGAAGCAGACTTTCCTCTTAGCTACAATTTTCTATATGGATACGCCAACTCGACCACTTGGATATTTGAGCTTCCTTGGACATTGGTATACCTGTTAGTTCACAACATCATAATTGCTATGAAGTTGCTTCTCGTTTTAGTGTACATTGCTTACTATACCATTTCTTATCTTACAGCAAAACTTTTTTACGACACGTTTAGAATCAAAAATGTTGGCTTTCAGCCGTTTTCTGTAATATTTATCATCTTTATGTTTTTGAGTTATTTTTTTACCTATGGTATCACGGCACCCTATCTTCCTTTTCTTTTTGGTGTACCGTTGTTTGTATATGTTCTGCTAAAGTATCATAGGATAGTTGTTGGATCAGATTCAACCATAAAGGATCGTCTGAAACTCGCTTTTTCTGTTATGTACATGGGGCTTGGTGACCCGCGCATGTATATTCTTGCTTTACTGGGCCTATTTGCGGCAACCTTGTTTCAGCCTAGTAAGTCGCAACTAATTCGTGCCATCAAAACACTTCTAACACTTCTACTTGTATCGGTACCGTACATAGTATTTGTGTATAAGGTTTACACCTTTGGTCTAAGTGCAATCTATATATCGCCGAGACCTTTTTCATATTCACAGGTTAATTATTGGACAAAAACCTACCCACTGCTGACCTTCTTTGATTTTAGGGCTTTACCATGGCCAGCTTCTGTAAGCTCTTCTATTGGAATTCTTGGTACTTCACATATTCAAACATTACCCACTTTAGGAACGATACCGTCAATACTTCTCTCTCGAAATACCCTTCTCGATAATTTCTGGTTTTTGTCCACAATGACACCGTTTGCGCTTTTTGCTATACCCGCCGTTTTGAAACGTTTTAAGAGTGTATCTTATCACTATGTGGGCGCACTCTTCATCTTTTCCGTTGCTCTAGGCACATACTTACCTATCACACCGCTTTTACACTTCTTTCTGTGGTTAGGTCATTTACCGATAGTAGGTGGAGTTTGGGCAATAACCTACGCTATACCAAATTACCTATTAGAATCATTTGCCAGTTATTGCCTTTTCTTTGATTTACTGACCATACTGGTGTTATACGAAACAATCTTTAAAAAGGCAGGCGGGACAAACAACAAAAAAGTGAACATAAAACGAACAATAGCTTTAACCGTAGTTGTTTCCCTTATTATGATTAGTAACTGGCAGTTCTTCGACGGTTCGTTTTATCCAGGTCAATACACACCAGGTCAATACACATATATACTGGGAAATAACGGTGTTGCTCCACTTGGAGCGTACCAACCCACGAACCCACCACAATTTTGGCAACAGTTATATCAAAAACTTTCAGCACCTAAGGGAGCAAACTATGCCGTTGCCTGGCTACAGCCTTATGGATTCGCGTACAAGTGGTCACCGCGCGTAACGGGTTTTTATGACCCAGGAATATCTCCTCCAGACTCTTTCTATCAGTATTTATCACAGATAATAAGTAATGGAGCCACCTATCTTACAAAGACAATTATGGACATTTATGGTGTAAGATATATCGTAGTTGATAATACGAGCCTAAGCCCGCTAACCCCATTTGACCCGTCAATAACCATAAATCAGCTTTACCAATTTTTGAACGCTTCGCCTGGAGTGGTTTTGGCAGCAAGTTATCCCAACCAAGTTTACGTATTCGAAGACCCCAACGCAACACTTTTTGAATTCGGGGGACCTTCGCTTTATTACCGTGGAAGCGATACTCTTGATACTGCGTATTATTTGGATCGAATACTTGGTCATGTCCCTCCTATATTCAACAAGTCTTCTCCAAGCGAGGCTTGGCTACTAATAGGTAGTCAATCACTTTCAAATAATTCAGTCGATTTGATTCCACCTTGGGGACTCGTCACACCAAACGTATCTATTCTTAACGCAACAAAACAGTTTACACTAGAACCTTCACAAGGAGTAGTGGAACTCTCGCACAATTGGTTCATAGAGACACTTGGCAAACCATTCACCGCACACATCAATTTGTCCGCAATGAATTTAAAGGAGTCAACAAAAGAACAGGGCTTAGTATCACTATCCTACGGGTTCTACTTAATTCCAGGAGCTATAGCTATACCAATACCACCCAATTACAGTGTATACGTCACGTGGTCATTTGACTATAAAACAAGCGGCAACACTAACCTTTCTACGTCATTATGGGTGAACAACCAAAACTACAAGGAGTATGGGGGATTTCTCTATTTCTCAAAGAATTTACCGTTTTCAAACAACTGGCGAAGCGCCAACTTTACGGCAAATCTTCCAGCTGGCTATACCACTTTTGAAATACAAATTAACGCACAGCTACAAGGTTCTGTAGAACTTAAAGACATAAAAGTAGAGTATGCTTACTATCAGAACTTTGTAAAACCCAGACAAGTAGAAATTAGGGTTGACAGTCCTTCGAACTACACGCTAGCTCTACTTATAAAAGGTGACGGCGACCTTCTAGTGAATAATAAAACGGTGACAGTGTACGCTACTAATCCAAAAGTGTTTTATCTGACGCTATTTAGCAAATCCTATATAACAATAAACACGAAAAACGTGAACATGAGCGAAGTTTTAATCGCTCCTACCAACCTGCTAAAATACGATGCGAATGACTGCCAAACCGGTGGCTATAAACACATACTGGAAAGCGTACCAGTTAAGTGTTCGAATGAGAGTATTCTCGTAACTTCACTTGCAGGTTTTTCAATAGAAAGGGGTGATTATTTAGGTAGAACATCTTTTGGACAAGAAGCGTATTTGATTTATGCCGGTGCTAACAGTCTTTATGTAAAACAAGGATTGCTTTACAATATAGCCGAAATAGCGTTTTCGTTGATTTTTTACACAGCAATACTCATTTTCTTTTTTAAAAAACCGAAGGTAAAGGTCTTTCAAACAGCGCGTAAAAATTTCTTTCCTGATTAGTTCCTCGTTCCACTAGCTTGAATCCCTCCGAGCTCATTAAATCCATAACAGCGTCTTGATTCTCGTATGAAATCTCAACGATTGCCCTTTTGGTTTTCTTTAATGTTTTCATTGCCCCTTTTAAAACTTCTACTTCATATCCTTCTACATCTATTAGAAGCCAGTCCAAGCGCTCTAGGTTTTCCGTAAAATCGTCCAAAGGAGCCATAGAAACTTCATAAACTTTCTTTTGAACACGAGTTTCCCAGTCTGGGCGTAGCGAGGCTGAACCAGTAAAGTGAACGGGAACGAATAACTTCGCTTTACATTTTGTTTCTCCTAAAGCTATGTTGAAGGCAACGATGTTTGAAAGTCTGTTATACTCGATATTTCGCATGAGAATCGCATAAGTTTCTGGGTTAGCCTCAAATGCGAAAACCCTTGCTCCGAGTTTAGCCGCAAACAGTGCAAATTTACCCACGGAAGAACCTATGTCTATGACGGTATCACCAGCCTTTGGCTTAAACCACTTCTTTGTGCTGGGTTTGGCTATACCTACATAGTGACCAAGGTCTTCACTGAAAGCCCTCGCGTATAGCAGAAGGCCATCACGGTTTCTTAATAATATGTCACGCCTAAGATAAGCGCCGACTGTGGTAAAATTCTTTCTGCGCAATAAAAAGTTTAGTGCAGATTCAAAATAGCAAAGGTATAGAAAAAAACTGTCTTTGAATGTGTAACCTCTTATTTCGCGATATGCACGGAAACCATCCATTAAGTCCTTTAAGAACATACAAAAATACCAATGTAGGCTTGAAAATAAGCGTTTATGTGGACAACTTGAATGTTATTCTGACACTTAAAATTTTGATCAACCTTCTTATTGTTTTGATACCTTTTCATATAGCAACTTGAGTTTAAACTTTAACCGACTTCTTTCGTTTGCTATATATTCATGTGTTTTATGTCCTAGCTCAGCGAGTAGGGAATGGTCTAGACCATCAAGGATTTTTGCAAGTTCGAGTGGATCTTTCGGGTCGAACTTTAAGCTCACTTTAAAGATGTTTCTAAACGGGAGAATGTTACTCACTATAACAGGTAGTCCCACAGAATACACCTCTATTCCAACATACCCTAATTCTTCATAAGTAGAAGGTAATACAAGAACATCCACTTTACGCATGAGTTCTAACACTCTTTCTCTAGGCAACTTGCCATGTATAAAATAATCTATTTTGGCACGTTTAAGGTATTTGGGAATTTTACCTCCGCCGACGATATGTAAGGCAAATCTATTTGGCACTTTTACGTGCTTTAAAGCTTCGACAACAACTTTAAGGTTTTTTCGAGGCATAGAAATGTCTCTCGATACAAAGAGCAGGTTTATTTTTCCTTGATTATTATACTCTTTTATTCTTTTTATTTCACAAGGAATTGGAAATTCGCCACTCCAAACTCTTATAACATACTTCGCTTTTTTAAAACTCATCGAATCGAGTAAGTAGTGTTGCAGTGTTACAGGTATTCCTCCTAATTTTTCGGGAAAGGACAACTCTCGGGTTCTTAACGCCGCAATTTGAGAATAAGTAAGATGACTCCACCTTGTAGTGACTAAGTTACTAAAAAGTGATCCATACGGTGGCAGGGTTTCGTGTACGACATCGTATTCTTCCTTTAAGGACTTCAATTTTGTTCGAGCCAGCATGAATGAAAGAAGGGGGGCGAACCGCGGGGCATTAATTTTTGTCTCTAAAATTGATTTCACCCCTTCTAACTCTTCTTCAATCGCATCAAAACACATCAAGTCTACTCTTGCTATTTCCTTTACTACTTTAGCCAGCTCTATAGTGTATGCTGAAATACCTGAACTACTCTTGTCATACGCGCATATTAGAATCTTCACCATTAGCCGATTATTGGAGTAAGTGTTGACACTTATTTTTTGTGGTTGGAATCGTTACCTAAGCTTGTCTATAAATTAGAAATTCTAATAAAAAACAATTCTATAAGAATTAGATAACATAACTTGTATAAACCTAAAGTATTTCAATAATTTTAATCAAGTTGATTTATAAAATAATGGATCAAACAAAAAGCATGGTCAAGCTTAACACATAGCACTGTTTGATTACTTTTAAAAGTTCGGTTTACTGTGAATTCTATGTAGAAAGAGGTAATACTTAAAATTGATTGTAATACCTTTTCTTCAGTTGTTTGAATTACACAAATACATAAATGTATCTGAATAACTTTTGGGATATAACCAAATAATAGAAATTCGCAAATATATTTTAAATCTCAAGTTATATTGATTATAAATCAATAAGTTTGTAACAACAAAGATTGTTGCACGTGTGATAATAGTATAAAATTTACATGGTAGTCCTTAATAATATTATACATGTTTTACTTTATTAGGGTTTTGACTTAAGTATTATTTTTTCAATGTAACAAGAATTGTACATTTAAGTTTAATTCCCTACTGAAATCGTAATCTAGCAAAAATCGTAGCGATTACTATATGTTATATATAATTATATATTTTCAACTAGATTTTTTGCTCTGACTAAGTATGAATGTTCTTTGTAGCTTCTTAATATTGCCCTTTCTCTAATCTCCTCCATTTCGCTATTATTTTCTAAATAATATTTTATCTTTTCCTTCAATTCTATTACATCAGAAAAGCTCACAACTTCATTTGTTGAGAAGTATTTGTTTATTGATGGCATTTCTTCTGTGAACAGCAAGCCACCGCAACCCGTGATTTCAAAAACCCGCATGTTTGGAGCATCGGCTTCAACATCTTTGGGATGATGAATATTGAGGTTTATTACGCTTTGGTTTACCACCTTTACATATTCTTCACCGTAAACAGCTGGAAAAACCTGCGCGGGTTTGATCACCCAATGGTTTCCAAAAATGTGTATCTTTTCCTTAAACTCTCTTAGTTGCTTTAACAGTAAGTATCTTTCTAGGTAGAACGTGCCAATAAAGCTTATCGGGTATATTTTTGTTACTTCTTGTAGTCTTCTATGTAGCTCTGGGTCGCACGCCCAAGGGAGTGTAACAACCCTCTTTGCACCAAGCTTGTAATAGAATTCGTGTTTGTTTGCCGCCGTAAACACCACATCGAAGTATTGCAGTCTTCCTCTTAGTATTGCGGGAAACCTGTAGGTGTCTGGGTAAACCAACGCTAAGCGATGGCTCTGGGAAAGCGTTTTTAAAACGGTATCAGAAATCACTTCGCCCTTAAACACCAAGATAAGGTCTGGATCAATTTTCCTTACCGCACTCGGTAAACTCTTGTTGATTTTCTGTGAATCCACTAATATCCTCAT
>Ga0081529_113408_pt1 | contig 15258 bp, 15 predicted proteins | sample EchGeymetagenome_FD_71012 | JGI IMG/M metagenome (GOLD analysis project Ga0081529, IMG submission 71012) | Ferrous microbial mat and aquatic microbial communities from Echinus Geyser, Yellowstone National Park, USA - transect B T=78-80 C v2... ...
GGTACGGTAAGTACAGGATAATTAGGTGGTATGCTAGGAGCGGTGTTGAAAATGGTGGTGAGGGTAGGGGTGAGGCTAATAAATGAGGGTACTGGGCATAACGTCGAGGTAATCATGCTTGTTAACGGTGGCGCCGAGAGTGAAATTCCTGTAGTTGTCGTGACACCGGACATTGCCACGGACCTCGGGCTCGATTTAAGTAACATGGACCTAATAGACGTTGAACTAGCATCAGGGGTAACGCGTAATTACATATCAAGGAACACCATTCTTGTTCAACTGCTGGATGATGAAGGTAAGGTGCTATCTCAAACACGCGTTTATGTAGCGGTTGATGAGAATTTAACTGAACCCCTAATGACCGATGCCACAATTGATGAATTAGGGATACAGGTCATAAGCTTTAGGAGGGGTCTCTGGAGGCACACAAATGACCCACCTAACACGGTACGTAAGAGCGCAAAATAAGTTCATAATGAATCCACCTAGCAATGCAACTACTTAAGGGGAAGGATCGCCGAGAGTTATGCATATTATTGATGAGTTGCGCATTTAAGCGATAAAGTTGAGTGTGGTTTGATAAGCTAATGATGATTCCATACGGGTCATACGCCAAGGCAGCTTTAACCCGTGAAGCGACTTTAATGTTACCAGTAGTTTCAGGGTGCTTTAAGGAAAGACCCATGACCAGGTGCGTAAAGCTTAGCGATGCACTGCCAAAGCCTTAATAGTCTCCTTGAGCATCCAATATATTGACAAAATGGTCAAGTCTTGCTCTTTAGGGTGGGGTTGTTCCGCTACGTGGAGATTATAGCGGTGGGTTTGTGAAACTTAGTTTTTGCATGGGTGTTTGGTGCTTGGGTTGGTGCCCCCGGGAAGGGTTTCCCTTGCCTCAGATGAGCCGGTGGGGCAATACCCACTGTCACCACCACCCCAAGAACAAAACCACCAACCCCACAACAGACGAGGCAACAACCAAGAATCCCAACAACGAAAAACCCACCCAAAAGAGCGGGAAGGGGATCATCCAGGCTTTAGCCAAGTCTAGTAGCATGAGACCTTATGCTAGTCGTTAGGGGTAGGGGTGGTGAGGCGAGCCTAATTAGGCTTGAACCAAGCAACCTAACACTGGAGGCTGTAAAGCTAAGCGAGGACGACGACAACGCATTAATCATTAGGGTAAGCGAGATAGCAAACGCAAGGGGAATAGGACAATTAACACTACCATTCAAACCAAGGAGGGCAGTGGAAACAAACATAATAGAGGACGAGGAAGGCGAGGAACTACCAATAGAGGGAAACAAGGTGAAGATAAAGTACAAAAACAAACAAACAAAAACAATAAAAATATGGAAAAGCTAGGTTCTTTGCCTAGACCTCTCGTACTCAATCATGTCCTTTAAACCACCCTTAAGCCCGTACCTCTCGCTGAACCCAAGTTCACTATATAGCCTACTGCAGTCTACGTTGAGTCCAGCTGGGCCTGGTACCTTTGATGAGGTCTCCGTTGGTTTGCTAAGTGGGGTGTACTCGACCTTTGCATTGGGTAGTAGTTCCCTTATTGCGTTAAGAACGTCGCTTATCGTGAACGGTTCCCTTGAACCCAGGTTATAAACCGGCCTCTTGATCTTACCCTTATCAACGAGGGCTAGGTGTATGAAGGCTGCCGCAGCATCCTTAACATAAAGCCACCTATACTTGGCGCCAACGTACGCGAAGTCGTCAGGGACCTTGCCATGGCCCTTCAGTATTAGGTCCCTTAGGAAGCTGTTGAACTGCCCAGTGTAGCCACCATACCTCCCTGGCCCCCAGGCCGTGGTTAACCTACCCCCCACCACGTCTAGGCCGTAGTTGCTCCTGTAGAATGCGCCGTAGAGTTCATCTGCAAGTTTAGTTATGTGGTATGGGTCTGGGGGTGTCATTGGGTAGTCATCCTCGTTGACGCTTGCCTTACCGTAGGCCGAGGGTGAGCCGTAGACGGACTCAGAGCTGGCGTAAACAACCCTCTCAACGTCCATTAGTCTGGCCGCCTCAAAGACGTTTAAGGTACCCATTATGTTTACCTGGGCTGACTTAATGGGCCTAACCCTCGACTCAAGCAGTATCATAGCGGCCAGGTGGATTATCCTCCTAACGTTAAACCTCCTAATGGCGCTTACCAACTCCTCCAGGTTAGTTATGTCGCCATAAACAAGCTCCAGGTTAGGGCCCCTCCTAGCCAGCAGTTCATCGGTGAACCTGACGTCGAATGCGATGACCCTGTGGCCGAGTTCAACGAGCTGATTAACCACGAAGCCTCCAACCTGGCCGCTGGAACCCGTGACGAGTATGCTTGACATGTGTTACGTGGCCATGCCTCCCTATTAAGTATTAAACCATAGTGTTAACCCTGGCTGCCCATGTTAGCCAGTAGTTTAGGTAGCTCCATTAGGCTGTTTATGGTGAAGTCGGGCTTAACCGTTAGGTTAACCTGCCTCCTGTTGACGAAGACTGTCCTTATTTGACTTAACTTGCCACCAATAATGTCCTCAACAAGCCCACTGACTATTAGGGCCTCCTCCTTATTCACCTTAGCCCTATAAAGCGCAGCATTGAATATCCTCACGTTTGGTTTACCAACCCTAGTCAGGTCTGAGCTGACCACACCCTTGAAGAACCTTAGTAGGCCATTCTTGAGCAGTATCTTCTTGGCTATGTCGTTGTCCAGGTTCGTAAGTATGTACATTGGAACCCCCAGGTTGCTTAACTCGTTTAAGGCGGGCTCAACGTCATCGTATATCCTGGCCACGGTCACGAAGGCGTTGGCCAATGCGTCACCCCAGTACTCAAGCTCCCTACCCCCAAGGCCAAGGGAATACTTCTTAACCACCGTCATCATGACATCCCTAGCTAAACCCCTCAATGACCTATAGTTCCCTGAGGAGACGAGTTGATTATACCTGTTAACCCATTCACTGGCTATTAGGGCAGCGACCTCATCCTCACTGGCCTTAACGTCAACCTCCCTCTTTATTAAGGATGCCATTTCCTGCGGGAAGCCCTCCAGACTTGCTAAAGTATCCACAACCTCCATGAATAACACTACCATACGCCTAGATCACCAATGGCTTAATTTATAAAATTATTCCCCCATTAAACCAATGCCGTTGAGTCAGCACTCGGCAAATTCGCCACCAATCCGGCGAGGTCACCCACTCATCACCCATTAGCAAAAGGGCCCCGGGGTTTATTAAGACTAACCCAGAATCCTTAAAGCTAAGCGTCGGTGGCCCTCAGGTAGTGTGCGGTATAGTGGGCTTGACTGGTAGTGTTGGTGAGAGGATTGGCCTAGTGCTTAGGAGGTGCCTTGAGAGGCTTGAGTATAGGGGATATGACTCGGCCGGTGTGGCTGTGGTTAACGGTGGCGTGATCACGGTTAGGAAGGGTAGGGGTAAGATTAGTGAGGTTGATGCTAGGGTTAACTTCACGGGGCTTAACGGCGTGAGTGGTATTGGCCACACGAGGTGGGCTACCCATGGTAAGCCGAGTGATGAGAATGCGCACCCCCACACGGACTGCAGCGGCACCGTCGCCGTCGTGCATAATGGCATAATATCAAACTACAGAGAACTTAGGGAGCAGTTGGAGGCTAGGGGGCATAGGTTCACCAGTGACACGGATACTGAGGTGATAGCGCACCTGTTTGAGGATTACGTCAAGGCTGGGTTAACGGCCCTCGAGGCCCTCAGGGAGGTGGTTAGTAGGCTTAGGGGCACCTACGCCATAGCCCTACTCTACGCCGGCGAACCCGATAAGGTCTTCTTCGCCAGGAACGTGTCGCCGCTCATAATCGGCCTTGGCAATGGCTTTAACTTCCTCGCCAGCGACATACCGGCCTTCCTGGAGTACACGAACAGGGTTATCACGCTCCACGACGGTGAATACGGCTTCATAACCCCAGGCTCGGTTTACGTGGAGAGGGGTGGGGAACCCGTTGATGTGAAGGCTAGGGTTAGGGTGGTTAATTGGAGCCCTGAGTTGGCGAGCAAGGAGGGTTACCCCCACTTCATGCTTAAGGAGATTCATGAGCAGCCCAGGGCCCTTAGGGATACTTGGGCCGGCCTGGATACTGATCAATTGTCTAAGTTAAGTGACCTACTGCTTAAAGCTAGGAGGGTCTTCATAACCGGTAGTGGTACATCATACCACGCGGGCCTTGTGTTTGATCACCTGCTGAGCGGCTTAATGGGACTGGACACGCACGCCTTCAATTCCTCCGAGTACAAGAGGTACGTTAAGCTGGCTGGTGATGGAGATGTTATGGTTGCGGTGTCCCAGTCTGGGGAGACTATAGACACCCTTATGGCTGTCAGGGTTTTTAGGAGACTGGGTGTTAGGGTTATTGCGGTTTCGAACATTGTGGACAGCACCATACCCAGGGAGAGTGATTACCAACTCTACACCAGGGCTGGGCCTGAGGTGGGTGTTGCGGCCACTAAGACGTTCACGGCCCAGTTAATGGTGTTAAACGCCCTAGCGGCCACGGCGGCGCTTGGCGGTGGTGTGTTGGGTAAGGATGAGTATGGGTTGATCATGGGTGAGCTTGAGCACCTACCGGACCTGGTTAACTTAACCATAACCAGCGTTGAGGCTAAGGCTAGGCACATAGCCAGTAGGCTAGCCAGTAAGGCCAGCGCATACTACCTGAGCAGGGGGCTTGGCCTACCCATAGCCATGGAGGGTGCACTTAAGCTTAAGGAGGTGGCCTACATACATGCTGAGGCTTATCCAGCTGGGGAGAGTAAGCATGGGCCAATAGCCCTCGTTGAGGGAGGGTTCCCAGTACTCTTCATAGCCACTGATGATGAGTACGTGGATGCCCTTGAGGGCAACGTGATGGAGATGAACGCCAGGGGGGCCTTAACCATAGGCGTAATCCCAGCTAAGCACCAACCTAGGTTTGGTAAACTGCTCAGTGAGGTTATTCAAACCCCCAACGCCTCACCGGGTGCATTAACCATACTGCAGTCCATACCACTCCAGCTACTGGCCTACTACACAGCTGTCCTTAGGGGCCATGACCCGGATAAGCCCAGGAACCTGGCTAAGACAGTCACCGTTGAGTAGTGGCATGCTTTTAAGCCTAGCCCAGTTAACGTGGATGTGGATGGGTTAGTGGGTGTCGTGGTTGCGCCGGATAACGGGGAGTTAAGCGCGTTGAGCAGTGGCGCCAAGCCTATGGTTAGCCTGCTTGGTAAACCCCTGTTGAGGCACTACATGGATGGCCTTAGGGCCATAGGGGCATCGAGGTTCATAGTAGCCTCCAACGTAAGCATAAGCCTTAGTGACGCCGAGGTTATTGACTATGGGGGCGACTACTGGGCTACGTTGGTTAAGGTAAGTGAAATAGTGCCGAGGGGCTCCACGGTGGTGGCCTCGTCAATGGATATTTACGTGCCTAGGGAGGCCTATGAAACCTTAATGAACGTCCACCTATCAATGGGCCACGATGTAACGGTGCTGGTGGCTGCCGTTGAGGATACCTCAGGTGGGTTCAGGGTCAACACCTCCAGTGACGGCAAGGTCCTTAGCCTGGTTAGGGGTGGTGGGCCAGGTTACCTTCACCTAGGCTTAACGGCCATTGAGCAGGATGCCTTAGTCAAACTAGCCGGTGGTGCTGAGCTAGGTTCACTTAGGGTTGGGGTGGCCCACTGGGGTGGGTGGTTTACCAGGGTTAACACGCCATGGAGCCTACTGGAGATTGTTAGGAATACCTTAGCCAACTTAACCTCGTCATCAATATCCACCAGGGCTAGGATATCCCCCAGGGCATCCATGGAGGGGCCAGTCATCATTGATGATGATGCTGTGCTGGACCACAACTGCACCATAAGGGGGCCAGTCTACGTAGGTAGGGGGGTTTACGTGGGTACTGGAGCCTTAATAAGGAACCACGCCGCCATTGAAGAGGGCGCGATAATCGGTGCCAACGCCGAGGTCACCGAGTCCCTTATTGAGCCTAGAGTAACCATCGGTAGGGGTGCCTTCATTGGGGCGTCGCTGATAGGCCATGGGGTTGTTGTTGAACCCGGCGTTGTAACGCTAACAACAACAATGGGTAGGAAGATCGGGGCCATAGTGGGTGAGGGGGCTAGGGTTGGTGCTAATAGTGTCCTTAAGCCAGGTAGCCTGGTTAAGAGGGGTGAGCACGTGGCTCCATTAACCCACTACGGTTAACTTAAACTTAGTTAAGTTAAAAGGCCTAACGCCGGTTGCAGGTAGGCTTCATCACAATGTTTAAAACTTCATCAGGTGGGTGTGGGTTGAATGAGTAGTGTTGGGGTAGTCTTCAGGGTAACCACCTTCGGGGAGAGCCACGGCGCCGCCGTGGGTGCTGTTATTGATGGTGTGCCGGCTGGTATAGCCTTTGATGAGGGGTTCATCAGAAGGGAGCTTGATAGGAGGAAGTTCTGCCACATACCAGTGTTAAACCCGAGGTGTGAGGATGAGGACTTCCAAGTCCTCTCAGGGGTTAAGGATGGGTTAACCACTGGTACACCGATAGCGGTAATCATCTGGAACAGGAGGGCTAAGTCGGACTACTACATGGATATTTGGATGAAGCCAAGGCCGGGGCACGCTGACCTAGCCTGGTACCTCAAGTTCGGTAGGCTGTATGACTTCAGGGGTGGCGGTAGGGCCAGTGGTAGGGAGACCGTTGCCAGGATTGCCGCTGGGGCTGTGGCTAAGATGGTACTAAGGCAGGTGCTGGGGGTTGAGGTCTCAAGCCACTTGGTTGAACTGGGCGGCGTAGCCATAGGTAGGGACTCGTACACCTTCGACGAGGTGGTTAAGGCCTGGGAGAAGCCGCTACCCATGGTTGATGATGAGGCTGTTAAGAGGGCTGTTGACCTACTCATTAAAACGGCCACGGAGGGGGATAGCGTTGGCGGCATTGGTGAGGTATTAACCACCGAGGTGCCGCCTGGCCTAGGTGAGCCGGTCTTTGATAAGCTTAAGGCTGACTTAGCCAAGGCCATCATGTCGATACCGAGCGCCGTGGGTGTGGAGTTTGGGGATGGGTTTAGACTAGCCAGGATGAGGGGCAGTGAGGCTAATGATCAGATAAGGCTTAGGGATGGTAGGCCCAGGCTCGAGACAAATAGGGTTGGTGGGATGCTGGGCGGGATGAGCATTGGGGAGCCCATAAGGCTTAGGGTTGCCTTCAAACCAACCCCAAGCGTTAGGAAGCCCCAGAGGACGGTTGACCTTGAGAGGATGGAGGAGGTGACCATAGTCTTCAAGGGCCGCTACGACGTATCCACAGCACCCAAGGCCATACTAGCCGCCGAGGCAATGACAGCCATAATACTTGTCGACCATTCCATTAGGGCTGGGTTAATACCCAGAGTCATTAAGAAGTGATGCACTAAAACTATAAAACATATTAATAACTTATATGTTAGCTTAAAACCTCTTAATCATGCGTGCCAACTCCCTAACTAATCTATTGTACTCCCTGCAGTTTATGGGTTCATCACCGTAAATATGCTTCTCATACATGGATATGACACTTGATATTAATGTGTGGTCACTCGTGAAGTAGGATAAGTACTTGGCCACGTCGCTGCTGGTTAAGTCGGGCCTATAGATCCTTAAAACCTTATTTAACCTACCGGTTATCCTCCTCATACCCCTAACAGCGCAATCCTCATTAACCCTAAGCTGAGTCACAACCAGTACCGTTAACAGTACTGACACTAGGCCCAGCGCCAGTAAAACAAGTGAGCTTGGTGGGTGCAATGCATTCACAGGCTTAATTAACACTGTGGTTGATGTAGTGTTGGTGTACGCCTCAATACCCCTCATGTTCCTCTCAAGGCCGGGTGGTATGAAGCGGCCTATCATTGTGTTGTTACCGTAGTCAACATAGGGGTTAATGGGCCCCACTGGGCTTATGAACTCACCCTCACTGGTGCCATTTATATTCAAGTTACTTGAGTTAACCAGTTGACTTGAGTTTAATCCACCATTACCCAGCTGCGGAGTTGTTTTAAGCGGTACCGTTGAGCTTATGTAAATCACAAGCTTGATTAAACCACCCCCCTTAGGGGTGTATTGAACCTCCATTACGCCGTATGCTAGGTAGGGCCTGTTGTTAAGTACGAGGAACCCACTGAATTCGATGGCTTGAGTTAGGTTACGCATTGGCGGCTTAGCATTAAACTCATTAACTATACTGGACATTGTTGGACTAGTTAATATGAGGACGCCCATTGAGTTATTGTAACTAACCGTTAATGGAATGTACCTAACCGTTGAGGCGTTAAGCGGCGTTATTAAAACCTCACTTTGAGGCATCGACACCAGTGCTGCGCTGACCAGCATCACCGCTGCAATAAAGTATTTATAGCCTTCCTTAACCTTCACGCGTTAGGTGAACTAAGACGGTGTTAATATTACTTTCCCTAAAGCTAATGGCATACGCATTATTATCCGTCCTTAGTAACGCCTCCTGCGTGATCGTACCTAACATTAACGGTACCGTGATCAACATGACTGTTACTAGCCCAGGCTTCAACATAACCCACGCCATTGGCCTATTATCAAACGTGACCTTGTTCGGTAATTATGCGGAGGAGTTCATGAGGCTTGGTGGGGCTTATTGCGAGGGTTCCTTCGGCAAGATGTACATAGTGAATGGTGGCGCCTACCTCATAAACAGCACCAGTGGTGGATTGATAGTTGGAGTGTCCAGCATGTTAAACGTTAGTGAGGTTTCCATACCATGCATCACGGTGCCGGTCCCAGCCAAGTACCCCCCTAACTCAACAAGCCCCCTAATCAACCTCCCACTCATACCCTTGGTGGGTTGCCTGGCAGTGGTTAGGTTCAATGGAACAGTGGTTAACTCATCCATGCTTATGGTGAACTACACGTCCCTGAACCTAATGCTAAGTGCATTAACGCCCATAACCTTCAGAGCCATCCTCAATGGCGTCTTCAACACATACACGTATGGTTCGGGGGCTGGGGCTGGGAATGCCTTACCAACCAGCGTGCTGCTTATTGTTAAGTCGCCTGAATTGGTGGCTAGGGTTGAGTCCAGCATCCCGGTTTATCTCAGGTTCTACGTCTTTGATAATGTGACGAGGGGTTATAGTCTCAATTACACGCTGAAGCCTATAGTTAACTTCGTTAACTCACCCTACACGTTAAGCATGTACACTGGTAACACCACAGACTGCAGGTTAATCAACGTCACGGTCTACTTCATACACCCTGAATCCGTGATACCAATACCAATACCCGTTAATGAAGGGGGTCGGTTCCTGGTTGCACGTTACGTTGAGGTTAAGTACACCAATCCATCCTCAACCCTACTCCTCATTGAACCAGGTAAGGTCCTGTTGGTAAGTAACCCGGTAAGTGAAGTGGGGTATAGCGTTGATGTGTGCAGCATCAGTGGTGCTGAATCAAGAGCCATTAATGACCCCTATGCACTCCTATACAGGTATACCGTGGCTATGCCGATAAGCGTCAACTCGTCAAACCCCCTGGAGGCCTCGTTAATTATCCTAAGGATTCTTCAAAACAAGACCATCCAGGCTAAGGTTAGTTCATTCTTCAACTCCACCTGGGGCCCATCGGTGGCAAGCGCAGCCGCCATGTACCTCTACAGGGCTTTGGGTTACCCGGCTAGGGTCATATTGGGTACGGTGCCGATTAAGTACGATGGGGAGTACCTTGAGTACGGTTACTTGCCATGGGTCGAGTTCTACTACGGTGGTTGGGTTGACTTTAAGCCCTATAGGGGTTTGCCGACGTCGCCAAGTGGCGGTGGGCTGGGTGAGCTACTTACCAGGTATGGTGTGAACTACGTGGGTGTCAGCGTCCTCCTGGTGTTACCGGCGTTACTAATTTATTACCTCTACCTCTACCTAACGAGTAGGGGTGTTTACGGTGAGTAACCCAACAGGGGCTGACACGGTGCTCAGTAGGATGCTTACTGAATTATCAAAGGTTGTTATTGGTTATGAGGAGGAGGCTACGGTAATGTTCGCAACGCTACTGGCCGGTGGGCACGTCCTACTTGAGGGTGTGCCTGGGGTCGGCAAGACGACGCTGGCTAAGGCCTTCGCCAGGACGCTTAGCCTAAGCTTCTCCAGGATTCAATTCACCCCAGACCTACTCCCAAGTGACGTGGTTGGTACTGTGGTTTACAACCCTAAGGTAAGCGACTTCGAGGTTAAGCTGGGCCCCATATTCGCCAACATTGTGCTCGCCGATGAGATTAATAGAGCCCCACCCAAGACCCAGGCTGGTTTACTTGAGGCCATGCAGGAGGGGCAGGTGACCATTGGTGGGAAGTCCTTTAAACTACCCAGGCCATTCATGGTTATTGCAACCCAGGACCCAAGAGAGCTAAGCGGCACCTACCCACTCCCAGAGGCTCAGCTTGACAGATTCATGACTAGGATATACTTAACCTACCCAAGCTTTGATGAGGAGGTTCAAGTCAGCATGAACACCAACCTGGGTAGGGTTGAGTTGGTTAGGCAGGTGGTGTCCGTGGAGGAGGTCGTTAAGCTCATCGATCAGGTTGACGGTGTTAAGTTAACGAGACCCGTGGCCAATTACATAGTTAACGTAGTTAGGGCCACTAGGGAGTATAAGGGGGTTAGGCTTGGCGCAAGCACAAGGGCCATACAGATGCTAAGCCGGTTGGCAAGGGCCTGGGCGATGCTGCATGGGAGGGGTTACGTAACCCCTGAGGATGTGATCAAGGTGGCCCCCTATGTGTTGGCCCATAGAGTATTCTCAACGTCGGTTAGCCCTGAGAAGGTTATTGAGGATGTGATTAAGGGTGTTGAAACACCGGAGGCCAGTCTGATAAGGAGGTGAGGGTAAGCGGTGGTAAGGGTAAGCGGTAAGTTGAGGGATGTTTTAAGGAGCTTAACTAGGCGTGAGGTCGTTGACCAGGTTAGGGCTGTAGCCCAGCCCATAGTCATGGTGGTCGTGGCCTACGTGGGCTTCCTCAACAACTCACCCCAGGTGGTGGTCGTTGCCTCACTGGCCCTATTAATCTACACCGCCTACGTCCTCTCATGGTACGTTTCACGCACCGTTGAGTTGAGAAGGGTTAACGTGGACCTCAGGGCCCAGTTAATGAGCAGGGGTGATTCGATTAAGGTCAACGCACCCGAGGGGGTTAGGGTTAGGCCAGTAGCCTCAAGGCACTTCGAGGTTAAGGGTGGTGAAATGACCCTTAAGTGGGGTGGTGTGGCTAGGTTACTTGGCCTCCTACTCACAGCCTATGACCCACTCACGGGCCTATCAATCTCAACCTTCAGGGGGCTTAAACTAGCCGTGCCCACTCTGGTGGGTTCACTGGAGGGGCTGGGGGCCTCTGCGTCGACGCTGCTTGAGAGTGGTGTTGAGGAGTATAGGGGCCTTGTTGAGTACGACTACACTAAGCCAGCCTCAAGGATACACTGGCCCTCCTCAGCTAGGATTAATGAACTTGTGGCTAAGGATTACAGTGAGGAGGCGGCTAGGCTAATAGTGTCTATACCAGCCCTACCGGACCTACTAACCGAGGGGGATGTGAGGCCTATTGACAGGGTCCTCATGGCCCTTGAGGGCCTGGCTAGGAGGTATGGGTTAATCAGGGTCATGCTGATTGGGCCTGGCATATCCGAGGGCATTAACGTGACCCTGGGTGAAGTACCCCTAGTTGAGGGTTTACTAGTGGATGCTTACTCATGGGCTAGGGATGAGGTTGAGGTTGAGAGGCTGAGTAGGCTAATCAACGCACCCATTGAGGAGGCCGCTTGGGTGGTTTACCCAAGGCCAAGGCCCGTTGAGGGTGGGTGGGATTACTTCATAGCCAACGCCATGGGCCATTTGGCCATAATACCCAGTGAGGCCGCTGAGTACGCTGTTCAATTGAGGAGGAGGGGTATTGAGGTGCTGGTGGTTTAACCATGGATACGTGTAGGCTAACCCTAACGCTAATGGTGATTGTGGGCATAGCCCTAGTTGCATCCACCGCATCCATACCCCTACTACCCCTCGCAGTACTACTACCACTACTACTCCTAACCAAACCTAGGCATTGCCAATACGTAACCCTAGGCCTAGCCTCACTACTACCCCTAACCCTCCTGGCGGCGCAGGGTACGTTGCCGATGATTCTGGCTATGCTTGAGGAATTGATATACGCATCACTACTCCTAGCCAGGTTAAGTAGGCTTGGTAAACTGGTTATGGCGCTTAACCTACCCGCATCAGTGGCGTTATTTGTAGTCTATTACCTGGCTGATGCGTGGAGACCCATGGTGGATTACGTGGTTTACCTAATACCGCTAACCAGCAGCCAGATAGTTGGAATAGCATTAATAGACTCGATGATGCTCGCCATCATAAGCATACTCATTATTGATTACCTGGTTTTAAGAATCATTGAATACAGGCGGATACGAAGCTTAACTTTAAGGTAAGGTTAACCTAGCCGTAGTAGCCGATCCACGTTGATGTGGCCAACACATGGCCCTTAATTAAATTAACCAATTGGGCGTAAGTGTACTTACCGCCAGTTACACCTAGCCTTGAGTCCAAGGCGTAAACGACTATGACGTACATGTGCCTGCTAGGTGGGCAGGGCCCATTAAAACCAACGTTACCGAAGTCGTTAATGAGCTGGTAGCCGAAGCTGGTGTTCGAGAGGTGGGGTAAGTTGGGTGGTATGTAGTTGACAGGCGGTGCGTCGATGAGCACCCAGTGTATGAACATGTTAGCGTCAACATCAATCATAACCACCATTAGCACCTTCGTGCCGGTGGGTATGTTACTTATGGTCACTGGGAATGAGGCCGTGAAGTTAACTCCATTACAGGCGTATGAGCTAGGTATGTTAGACCCATTACTGAATATGGGCACCATTATCCCAAATCCACCCAACCCCATGTTAGGCTCGTAAATGCCTGTTGATGAACCAGTCCTGGTTCCCTTAACATACAGGGTTAAAATTATGGCGACTAAAACCACCACGGCTAGGATTAATACCTGGGTTAACTTCACCCTCATACTGGCTAAATACCACTGGGTCGTTTTAAATAACTACCGCGTTAGAACGATTTATTAATCCCCCCACCAGTTAATGAGGCGTGAAGGAGGCTGAGCTACAGCGTAACTTAGGTGGAGGCGTGGTGATGTGCACAGCCTGTGCCAGGAGGTGTAGGTTAAGTGATGGGCAGGTGGGTTTCTGCGGCGTTAGGGCTAACTTTGGTGGTAGGCTTTTTCTAGTGGTTTACGGTAAATTATCGGCAATAGCCGTTGACCCAATTGAGAAGAAGCCGCTCTTCCACTTTAACCCAGGTTCAAGCGTACTCTCCATGTCTACCTACGGCTGCTCCTGGGCCTGCCAATTCTGCCAGAACTTCGACATAAGCCAGAGACGCATGTGGGAGGGCTTTGAGGTAACCCCTGAGTTCATTGTTGAATTAGCCGAGAGCTACGGCGCCCAGGGCTTAACATACACTTACAATGAGCCATCGGTGTTCGCCGAGTTCGCCCACGACGTTGGTTTACTGGCTAGGAGGAGGGGTTTATTCAACACCTTCGTGACCAACGGCTACCTGACCGATGAGGCTGTGGATTACCTGTCCAAGTTCCTCGACGCAGCCACCGTGGATATTAAGGGTAATGCGAACAGGGACTTCCTAAGGAAGTACTCACTCGTCCCAGACCCTGAGCCAATATTCCAAACAATCAAGGAGATGAGGGATAAGGGCATTCACGTGGAGATAACCGACCTGGTTGTACCTGAGGTGGGTGATAACCTTGAGGATGCTGAAAAGATGCTTAAGAGGATTATGGATTACCTGGGCCCTGACGTATCCATACACTTCCTCAGGTTCCACCCAGACTACAAGTTGAATAACCTACCACTAACGCCCGTGAAGACCCTTGAGAGGCATGCAGAGTTGGCCAGAAGGATGGGGTTTAGGTATGTTTATCTGGGCAATGTACCAGGCCACAGGCTTGAGAACACCTACTGCCCTAATTGTGGCAGGGTTGTGATTAGGAGGTACGGGTTCCAGATACTTGAGGTTAACCTAACTGAGGATAATAGGTGCAGGTTCTGCGGCACTAAGATACCCATTCAAGGTAAGGTTTGGCCAACGTGGAGGGAGGATAGGTTCGCCGCCGTGCCCATACACCTGTACTCAAGGTACGTCAGGGTGACTAAGGCTGATATAGAGTCGATAAAGGCCGGCCTAAGGTCAAGCGGCTCTGCATCCTAGGTACCTATTGCCTAAGCTTAATGTAGTACTTATACTTCCTATCGGTGCTAACGGCCACCAGCCCATTAAGTTCAAGCCTCATGAGCACCCTCAAGACTTCACCCTCATCCACGTTCTCATAGCCGAACGCCTTCAAGGCTTGCATTAGGTCCTTGATTGACGACTCCTTCTTCATCTTCAAGTACTGGTATATGACATAGTGCAGTGGGAATGATGGCTTACTCATCCGTGGGCTGCATCAGTAAGCCCCTTATTAATGTTTTGCAAATGAGAATTGTTAAGACCACCGCTAATGTAGCTGTTGATGTTAAACGGATTACTGGATTAGTGGGTAGGATGCTGAGTACTCATATGAATATTTCAGCCTTCCTCTGCTCCCTAGCCCTAACTTGACTTGTCTTAAACCTATCCCACCAGGACTCGTAAAACTTAATCATCTCCGGGGTTAAGGTTGCCCTAATCTTACTCATCGCCTTGGAGAAGTCCTCCATGGTAACCTCAGTTGCATTTGGATCCTCCCTAAGCGCCGTTAATGCAGCCTCCCTAACCAGGAGCTCAATATCAGCCCCAGTGTAATACTCAAGCATCTCAGCAAGCCTCCACAGGTCCACGTCCTTGGCCAGTGGGACATTCCTCGTGTGTACCTTCAGTATCTCAAACCTACTGACCTTGTCGGGTGGTGGTACGTATATTATTCTGTCGAACCTCCCAGGCCTTAACAACGCCGGGTCAAGCATGTCTGGCCTATTCGTGGCTCCAATGACAACGACGTTCTCCAAAGCTGCTATGCCATCCATCTCCGCCAGTAGTTGGGCAACAATCCTATCCATGGCCGAGGTGTCTAGGGTGTACCCTCTTGCTGGTGCTATTGCGTCTATTTCGTCGAAGAATACTACGCATGGTGCTGCCATTCTTGCTTTTTTGAATATTTCCCTTATTGCCTTTTCTGATTCACCGAACCACTTGCTTA
>Ga0081529_118446_pt1 | contig 15201 bp, 15 predicted proteins | sample EchGeymetagenome_FD_71012 | JGI IMG/M metagenome (GOLD analysis project Ga0081529, IMG submission 71012) | Ferrous microbial mat and aquatic microbial communities from Echinus Geyser, Yellowstone National Park, USA - transect B T=78-80 C v2... ...
ATATGCTTTCTCAAAGTTTTACTGTTACTATCTTCAACCATGTCCTTCACATCAAGATCTTCCACGTATATCTCACTATACTGTTCTACGAGCCATGAAGTTACCTTGTGAATGTAATCATTCATGAGATTCTTCACATGCTCGTGTATCTTGGCTAACTTCTTTCTAACCTTCTCGTAGTTTCTAGACCCCTTCTTTTTTCTTGATAATGTTTTTTGTAAGATCTTTATCCTTTTTTCGACCTTATCAAAAACCTTAGGGTTCTCTATTACTACACCATCAGTGGTGGTTACGAGTTTATCCACTCCTAAGTCTATTCCAACCACTTTCCCAGTTTTTTCAAGAGGTTCCTTTTCGACCTCAACCTGGAAGATAGCATACCAGCCAGTCGCACTCTTCTTTATTATTACTCCTTTCACCTCACCTTCTAACGGTCTGTGGAAGAGCACTTTTATTTCCCCTATTTTTGAGAGGATCAGCTTGTCCCCAACTACCTTGAAACCAGATTGATTGTAGTTGATGATCTTCACGATCTTCTTATACCTCAGTTTCCCCACTCTCCTCCCTTTCTTCTTCAGTTCGTGAAGAGTCTTGATGTTGTACCATAGTTGATTGTTCACCATTTGAAGGGCCTTGGAGTAAACCAGCTGTTTTCCTTCTATTTTCAAGTCTTTCAGCATGTCTTGGGTGTCCTTAGGTGTTATCTTTCTCCCTTCTTTCCTTGCGTTATTCACTGCGTCTAACAGGGCATTGTACACTTTAGCCTCGATTTGCATCACCCTGAGGAGTTTCTCCTCCACTTCCCTTATTAGACAAATCCTGTACTTGAATGATAGCTGAATCTTGTCATTCTTTTCCTTGGCTCTCCACATATTTTCTCAGCACCTCAAGAGCGTAAACTGAATGCGATCCTCTTTCCAATCTGTACCGCATAGTTATATCTTTTTTTTTTAATAACTATAAAAAGGTTTCTGTAAGGAGGCTATCCATCCCCCACCTTACGGAGGGGGACTTCCGCCCCCTTAAACCCCCATAAAGCTTAAAAGCTCTGAATACTTCAAAGTATTGTGGAATATAAGGAAGAAGAAGTCGATATAAATAAAATTAACGAAGACGAGCAGTTAAAGACGTTAGTTCCACCGAACAATTCAGTAGGTGATTTGGAGGAATCATTGAAAGAAAATTCACAGATCTTCCCTCTTATTGTTGACAGAAACTATGTCCTTATCGACGGATATACCAGGCTATCAATCATGAAAAAATTGGGGTTCACCAATGTCCGTGTATTAAAATATAACCTTGATGCCAAAGAAAATAGGGTAGAAGTACTTAAGTTAGTGTGGGTCTTTAATGGTGCCCGAAGACAACTTGATAGAAACGAGAAGCTTGCATTCTATGATAAGATATCAGAGGCAATGCTCAATGCCCTCAAAGAAGAGAAAAAGAAAACAGTAAAACTGAATGATGGGTCTGAAATCACCGCAAGTGACTATAAACGAATATTGGAAGAATTGGATAAAGAAACTAAATACCTATCAGAAAGCGACAAAGAGAAATTTGCAATCCTTAAAATCCACGCACCGTGGTTGGCTGATTATGTTACTGACGTAAACAATAAGGTTCCGTTGAACTCTGTCTATAGAATTTATATGAAGTTAAAGAAGACTAACGATTTAGAGAAATTAAAAGCTTTACCTAAAGAAGATAGAGATCTATTAGTCACGACAAATGAAGGGAGAAAAATTATACTAAATGATGAGTATAACTACATTCTTCAAGACATATTGAACGGAAATATACATACAAGAGACGTGTTAGAAAAAGTTAAAATTGAAACTAAAAAGGACAAAGTTGAAAAACAGCAGACCTCTAAAATAGAAGAGATGAATAAACCATATCATGAGTCGCCCGAAGAGAAAGAGGATAGGCAATCAATCGGAACAGCTGAGGTAATATTGTCAAAAGAAAAAATAGTAATCGAACTAGGTGAATGTAATGTATCTACATCAGAAGTCAAGAAAGTAAACATTAGTGTATATAATGATAATGAAAGGGTTCTAAAGTCTGGAGCAATTCATATATACAAGGATAGAAATGGTAATATTTGCGAAATTAATGTAGAAATGTTCTGACTTCCTCCCCGCCCTAACGGACGAGGCTTTCCGCCCCCTTAACCCCCAGAAAGATTTAAATATAAAAAGCTATTTTTATTAACAACGGTCCGTCCGCAGCTATAACGAGATAAGGATATCCATGATATGGGACATTGTTCTGTTTTAACACATCAGAAAATATTATTGGTGTTTCTTGTGTTATTGTGATTGGCGTCTCATTTATTATAAGTGAATCATTATGTAGTTTGGTGTCATTTTCAATATTAAACCACACTGATATACTTACAGACGGTGCCGAGGTTGTAGACGTAACACCTAAAGCTTTAGCAGCCTCTAATCCTAATGGTTCAGCGGTTACAACAAAATTCTCTGACAACAATGGAATCAGTATGTTACCTGCTTGAGATAGAGTATAGGTTTGTACAACATAAGATTGCTGGGATGGGCTAGATGAGGTAGATGTGGAAGATGTGGAAGTAACTGGTTTCTTTATAACAAATAAATAAATTAATATCGCTACAATTGCAATTGATAATAAAATGGAATAAATGATCTTTTTGTCCATGTTCTCTCCACTTATTAATGCATCTCCTTTAAAAAATTAAAGTTTTATCTCGTGAATTTAAGACGAGGAGGAAGTCAGAGCTCCAACGTAAATGGGACTTTAACGCCAAGAAATTCCGCTAGTTTGTTAAATGCGTTGGCCATATATGTATCTTTTATCACTAAAGCGAATATTGAAAGGGTCTTTTCAGTCCCTCCTCTCATTCCTCTACCTACTTCTTGAATTATAGTTCTTAACTGTGCTGGATATGAACTCAGAACTATGTTTTCTACTTCTGGTAAATCAACTCCTTCTCCCAACCTCTTAGCTGCTATTATAACATCCCAAGACGTCCTAGAGAGTTTCTTTATATCAGCAGTAGATAGAATTGGTATCACCTTTTTGCCGTATCTTTCTATACCTTTCGCGATCATTTTGATCGCCTCTATCCTCAACGTAAATACCAAAGTTTTGCCTTGTAAAAGCCCAGCGACCATAATGGTTTTGTTTATAACCTCGTTATCTATGGCAATTAATGTATGTCTCCTTCCTATGCTTCTGGTATAGATATTATAATAATGTCGTATTTCCTGCTCTGATAATTTGGGATTGTTGAGCTTCTTAACTGCGTTCTTTATAGCATTCGTTAATGCCCTATAGACCTGCATGAATTCGGCACTTGGTTCAATAGGTACTTGATATAGACCAACCTCTGGTATGTATCTCCTTAGTTCTCCATATGTCTTCTGGAATATAACGGGCAAGGAGTATATTTCTTTCTTTGATATGGTCGCAGTTAGCCCCATAATGTATTCTGCATTAAAGTTAAGAACTGCGTCATATAGTTTAGTCCCCTTATGTGCGTGGTGAGCTTCGTCTATTATTAAAAATGTTTTAGTAGGTATAAGTCTAGTTTGTTTAGATTTGGCTAACCTGATGAATGTAGGATAGGGAAAAATCGTAGCAGCTATCTTGGACACACCTCTCTTGGTCGAGACATAAGCCCTAGCTGGTATACCAGATTCTCTAAGCGATCTCTCCCATTGTAAGGCAAGGCTTATCGTAGGAACTGTCACTATATATGTATCTACTTTATTTTCTTCTTTTAGCCTCTGTAACGCTGAAATAGCAATGTAAGTTTTACCAGTACCAGTAGGAAGGACTACAATACCTTTCTTTTTTTGAAGAAATGTCTCAACTGCTTCTTTCTGATATTCTCTAAGAATATCATATAACGTACTGCTCAATTGAATCCACAGAAAATTGTTAATGCAAAAAATTTTAAGTTTCCCCCGCAATTCTATAATTACAAAAGACTGAAAGCCTCGCCCTTCCAGGGCGGGGAGGGGGTTATGGAACTAATGTACTTCAGATCTGGAACCAATGCAAGGGTAATATACGTACGAGAACCTTTTTTCATAGAAGAAAAATATGAGGGGACATGCGAAAAAGATCATAATGAGTTTTTTTATGAACTGGCTGGAGGCGGAAGAAAAATCTATTTTACCAAATATTATAGAATCGGAAAAATGGATGAATATCAGTTACAGGATCCATTTTTTGTTCTTTATGTTGGGTGCTTCAAGGATGTTTTCTACATGGCAATATTTGATTTTAATGAAGAAAAGTATAAAATAATATATAAAAGATTTGTGAAAGATTTACCGATGAACATAGATTTAGAAGAGTTGCTTAGGATTGCAAAGAAAGTTGAAGCTTAACTGCAAAATATATGGCAAATGCCAATGCAGAAAACCAGGCTATCACAAGAACTAGAATTAAATAGTACAAATTCATTTCTCTAACCCGCCATAACCCGCACTTCTATAGAGTAGCAGCAGATAGCTTTTATACCTCAGCAGCTGACTCTTTAGAAGTGCGGGGGGATTAGTACATTCTATGTTCGAACACCTCCAGGCCACTTGGGGTCATTTTTATTATAGCTCCGGAGTTCTCGGTTATTGAACAGTTCTCTAATATACCTAACACACTGCCGTTATTTATGTATAATAAACATATATCAACCCCAGGCAGTCTTAGAATATATTGTGTCTGCGAATACCCGTATCTTTCGATCCTTACTACTGGTACTTTAAAGATGAATTCTATATTCTGTTCATCTATTACTTCACCAAGGCTCGACTCTGCACCTATGACGGGGCCGTAAAAGAATGGACTATACGAACCATAACCCCTATAACCTCTAGCAAAACTTTCAGCTGATTTCGCAAAGTGTTCAGTAGATTCCGGTGAATAGTAGACCATAATTTTCTTAGTCTTACTAACTTCTAAATCTGGAATTACTATTAGTGAGTCGTCATAAGCGAAGATTATTGCTCTTTTTACATTATAGTTCACGAAATATCTGATAAATTGCGACTTATTATCGGTAATAGTGTAGATGTTATACTGGAGTAATTGATTAAGCCATTGAGGATATTTAGTTGGTGGAGCTGGTTTGGGTGAAGGTTTGACTTGTGGTGGAGCTGGTTTGGGTGAAGGTTTGACTTGTGGTGGTGGGGGTGGTGAAGGTCTACCAATAAGAGATAATATAGTGTCAGTAGCTTCAGACGCAGATATAGTCCCCTTAGCATAGTCGCTAAGAATTTGCAATATAGATTTGGCAATGCTCTTTTGTACTTCTGGTGGTAGTATGACAACTTTGTCGAAAATTTCTTTGTATTGGGACGGAGGTATATTAGCTTCTTGTAACAACTCCAAGAATGTAGTAAACATCCCTTCTAATTTAGTATAATCTTTAGGTGAGAGACCAGCTTGATTTAAGATAGATAAATAAGCGGTTAGAAAGTCAGGTATCTGATCTATGGGTATGCCAATAGTAGTAGGCTTACCTACTAAGTGAGAGTATAACTCATTTAACAGAGATTCAGCGGTTTCTAATTCCGTTTCCTCTCTTTTTGCTAACTCTTCATATCTTTTCTTTTCAGCTTCTATTTTTTCTTTGGGAGAAATAACAGTGGATTTAGAGGCGATAAGTGAATATAAGGCATCGGTCAAAAGCACTGCTGTTCTATTATACATCACTAAACTCCTAGCGTTAGGTGCTACCTTTAACGAGTAAGTGTATGCTCTATCATAGATATCACCACAATCTATTAGGTGAACGTCTATCTTACTTACATCAATAGATGTTATGCCAGCAGAAGACAGTTTGGGAGAAAGTATCCTCCAAACGTCCGCTGGGGAAACAGAAGGAAATGGGGGGGCATTAGGTTTAGGTTTCACAACACTCGTACAATAGTCTATTGCCTCTCGAATAAGAGGTTCAAAGGTAGTAAATTCTGGCGAAGCTTCCTCCATCCTGAAACGTTTCTGTTCTTCTCTAGTCCGCTTAGCCAGCTCTTTTTTGGTTTGAGTAGTAACATAGAGGACATAAGTAGAGTAAGCATCTCTCAAATCCTTAGGTAAAAGATCCTCTATTTTAACCAATGCATCTAATAAGCTGTTTGCCTGAGGTAAGTTGTCTATTTTATCATCCAATAGATAAATACCTACATCCAAAACTGGATTGTTTATTATGTCATTCGCAGCATTTAGATAAGTTAATTTCGCTATGGCTTTATCCCTTATGGTCTTTAACTTCTCATAATTAGATAAAACATCTATGGGGTTAGGAGTAGTAACCGCAGCATATATAAATCTAACAATGCTTTCTGCATCGGTAAAAATTGGAAGAGTGTCACATGTCCCTATAGGTGGGACACCAACAAAATTAGGTAATAATCCAAATACATTAACCGATTCCCATAAACGGTCTGGTATTGCTTTAGTGTCGAATTTAATATTATTTGGACACATCGTCCTAATATTCCTGAATAAGTCATATGGTGTAGCACTTTCTGACATACCCGCACCTCTATAGAGTTACAGCGGAAATTTTTTATATTTTACCACTTTGACAAAGAATAACAAGCCTCGCCTCCTTCTAGGGGCGGGGTGAAAATTTAAATATTTCTTCGGAGAATACTAAAACAGAACTCCCAGCTGGTCAATCTCTTGAAGATGAGGAGCGGGAGCCGATTTCTCCCGCAATACCAGCTGGGGAGGATCAGAGTAGCACCCATAAAAGGGGTGTAACAGCTGAGACCTCGGTAAACCCTCGCCCTTCAGGGCGGGGAAGGGGTCAGCTACCTCTCTCCACCTCAGAGAGACGAGGCTTTACGGCCCCTTAACCGTCGAAAACTATGAAAGATCAAAATCCTTAAATATCACTTTTGTTTGTACAACAATAGAGTAAAAATGTCTCGTATAATCTTTGACGCGGAAAGAGGAGAATATATCGATACAGAGACGGGAGAAGTAATAGAGGAAAAAGTTGTAGATTTAGGCCCAGATTGGAGAGCGTATACTGCAAAGGATAGAAATAAGAGGGAAAGAGTAGGAAGTCCAATTACACCTAAGGTTCACGACTGGGGATTTCATACAACTATAGGTTTTGGTAGGGCAAAGTATAGAATAAAAACACTAAAAATGCAGAGAATACAAAATAAAATTAGAGTGTCACCAAAAGATAAAAAGCTGGCCACGCTATTGTTAATACTAAACGATGAGAGTGCTAAATTGGAATTACCAGAACACGTTAAGGAAACAGCTTCATTAATAGTAAGAAAAATTGTTGAGAATGGCCAGACTAGGAGAATAGATCCTTATATTTTAGTAATAACATCATTATATTACTCATGTCAAGTAAATAATGTTCCTAGATACTTACAAGAGTTTAAGGTGAGGTATGCTATATCTTCAAGTGAATTATGGAAGGCTTTGAGGAGAGTCCAAAATGTTGCTAAAAACATTCAGGGATTAAAACCCGCTATTAAACCCACTGAATATATACCTAAAATTGTTGAGAAATTAGGCTTGCCACAATCTGTTGCAACAAAGGCTGCTGAAATAATAAACAAAATGTGTGAAAAAGGTCTGACGGGGGGGAAAAGTCATATATCACTAAGTGCCGCTGCGGTGTATTTAGCAAGTATTTTAATGGACGTGAAGAAGACGCAGAAAGAAATCGCCATAGCATTAAATATTACTGAGATGACTATAAGGAACAGATATAAGGAAATCATAGAGGCCCTGGGACCTATAAGATACGTCTGCAAAAACTGTGGGTTTGAGTTGTACAGATTTGAAAGAGTGGGAGAAAACTTTTACGGTGTGAGAACCCCCTCGGAAATAAAGTCAATATATGGTGAAAAATGTCCAAAATGCTATAGTTCTTTAGAACTGCGGGGTTTGGGCTTCATTGAATTTTCATGAATTTGTATCCAATTTCGTTTTGTTAGAGCGGGGAATACACATTTATCGTTGAACCAGCATTTAATCCATTCGTGAACTGTAGTATATACCCGTTCATATCAACAAAACCAGTGCCTACATAACTCTCTGAAGCTACTAAATTGCCGTTTAAGTCAAATTTATATACACTAAACGAATTACCTTGCTGTGCAGAAACGTAAACGTAACCGTTTGCTATGCTAAACATTAAGCTATTATTAGGAAGTTGAATTAGATTTCTAACTGCGATTACGTTATTAGTAGTCGTGCTAAATACTACAAGTTTTACGTACCCATTAGATGAATAATATACTAGATAGATGTTTGTCCCATCAGTATATATAGGTAAAACTCCACCGTAATTCAGATCGCTGGCTATGGTCGTTATGTATGTCGGAACTATTTTTGAAGTATAGCATAGAGTATCATCATCATCATTCCCTTTGGTGTATAAAGTATTAAGGGAAACTACTTCCATCGCCATAATATTAGGACTATTAATCCCTGCAACCATGTATAGATTATTATTGACCACTATTTTTGGCATTCTATAGAGGTACAATGTGTTTCCTGCTGAATCTGTGAGAGAGAAAGTACCGAATAATGAAGGAGTTAGAGAAGGAGTGAAAATTACGTAACCTGTACCTCCAGTAGTAGTCCCAGGATTGGCACCACCTATTGCTATAACATCGTTATTATTACCAAACACTATTGTTGATGTATTCATATTATCGCAGCTACCTCCAGGTATCTTAATAATTGAAAGTTGTTGAGTTGAAGTATTATAAAATGCAACATATGGTGCACAAGGAAACGCACAGGGTGACCAGGGTTGAGAGGCTTCTTCTCCACCCCCAAACGCTATTAACCCAGGTACTGTAGAATAACCAGTAATGTTGCTGTAATCGATATTTGGTGCAATTGTTGTATTATCTGGTAATGTTGCCACTGATCCGTCTGGATTAATCAGAACCGCGTAATCTCCCGTCGAACCTGGAAGTAATTGAAATACAATTTTGTTTGGAGGCAAGAAGTATCTAGTGTTAGAAGAGAAAGTACCTGGAAGTGATTGTTTTAGAGTAGTTGAGAAAAGTATTTGCTTCTTCGGCCTTGCTACTCCCAACGCTGAAACTATAAGAGATAACGCTAATGCTGCCAACAAAGCGACTATTAAAATTAAGAATGTTCGTCTATCCATATATGACTGTCCCTAAAGATACTTAACATAAAAAAATAAAAACTTCCTTCGTGATAAAACGAACGACAAAACTCGCCCTAAAGGACGGGGAGGAGGTCAGGGGGACTTTAGAAACGTTGTTAATCTTTCAACTGGATGGTCGCTTGCTATTTTGCTGATCGTTGGCAAATTATATTCAACTACTTTAAGTTTATTTAATGGAAAAACTTTAAGCGTCTTACTAACACCGTCATATTTTAAAATCACGTTTGGTATTGGTACACCAAAATCAGTGAGTGTGAGAAATGTAATAATATCAGTATTACTGTCAAAATTAAGTTTATCTAAGTTAGATAATAAATAACTTCTACTGACAGCCCAAATTCTTGGAGTACCCTTGTCTTCCGCTTCTCTCCATATATAGTCTGTCATTCGTGGGTCTCTATAAATATTGTCAATTCTGCCACTGAAATCTGGAGAAAATCTTACGAAGATATCATTAGCAATATACATTCTATTGATTAATACTGAGTTTCCATAAGTATACAAGCTGGGTCGAATAGTTATTTTGTTTGCCTTAAACACATTTATTAGTTCCTTATAGCCCCCTATCCGTTGAAAACCGATGTAAAAAGTAACCTGTTTATAGCTGGGTTTTTCATAAATTTTTATTCCATCTATCTTTTTCTGCTTAAGTATCTCTAAAAGTTTAGGATCTATGAGGGTATAAAACATTTGCTCGTCCAAAAAAGAATGAACTTTTATTCCAGGCTGAATGATACTGTTCCGCTCTGAATTGACCTCAAATAGTGTTCCAAGATTAATGTAATCAAAATTATATTTATCTGCCACTTCCTCAAAATAACGTGATAATAAACTATAGTTTAAATCTTTTGTTTGCATTACTTTACCACCTTACCCTTATTTATCTCCAAAAATTTTTTAACTTTCTAAGGGTTCAAGGTAAAAAAGGATTCAGCCGTTGACAACAGTTTCCGATAAACCGTGAATTTTATGTCATTTGATATCATTTCTTTCCGCACCCTTAACCCCCAACTTTGTTTTATCAGTTTGTTAGTATTTTTGCTCCACCGTCAGGGGTAGGCTCAACTTTAACAATTTTTCCTTTTACGTTATTTACAAGGTCAATTACCGATTTGTAAGCTCTGTCACATCCAATACAGAAGAAGTTCAGATAGATTTTATTATTTATAAGATCTTTATAGTTAACTTTTGCCTCATCCTCACCATCTGAGATTAAATTAATTACGGCTCTATCATATTTTCTCCTCGACTTCTTATATTCGATGGCCATATTTATTACTCTAGTTATATCTGTACCTCCATTTGCCTCAACAATATTTGACAAATTCTCGATTATTTCTTCTGGGTCTTCAATGGGGTTATATGTAACACTATCAAAGAAGAAAACCACATGCGGTATTCCTAATTCGCGGAACCTAACAGAAAACGCTAAAGCCACAGCTACCGCCCATTCTATATACGTGCCAGTCATCGAGCCACTTTTATCTATCAATAAAATTTGTAATGTGTCTGAAGGTGCTGTATATAAGGTCTTTTTGAACATGGAGTTTGTAAGTTTATAGAGGAACAGTTCATCAATTGACGAAGATAACATAATATCTAAGTAGTCGGCTTGGAATATGTTTGAATTTGAAGTGTCCTTTATTTCTCCTGTATGGTATATACTCCTTGATGGTGAATAGTTAGTATAGACGTTCTTCATAATCGAGTTATAAACATCATATATATTCGATATTAGCTTGGGGAGTTTTATCAATTTTGTATTCTTTTTAAGGAATTTTAAAAGTCCTTTGGATTTCCCAACATTACCGAATATCGAATTGTCTGAGAATAGTTTACTAATAGCTTCTGTTGTCTCATGACTCTCTTGTATTATTGAACTCATTAATTTTTCATCTGTTAAGATTCTGTTCAATAATACCCCCTCATCGTATGGTGTGCTATTCTGCTTCTTATTTTTCTGGAGTTCCTCTAGTATCTTCCTTAGAAAGATTGAAGAGAAAATCAAAGAGTTCTCCAAGTTAAGCATTGTCATAAATCTTATTGTGTCATTTTTTATAATTTTTTTCAAAACATTTCTTGCAGATTCTAATATATTGTCTGGGTTACGTTCTATGAGTATCGGGTAAATTGTATAACATGCTGAAAAGACATCTCCTGCAATTATCTTTAAGTAGTCCATAATTCCTTGAAATTCATATAAATCCATGGTATCTAACAACAACGAAGAATATATCCTAAATATTTTATCTTTCTTCTTTATATTTACTAGATTATTTATTAAATTGCTCTGCATTCAAACACCCAATTTTTGTCTTATTATATCGAGCCTTTTTTCAATTTCAAGTTTGATCCTTTCTAGTTCGTACAACATATCGTTATTGATACCGATCTTTGTTAATGGATCATTTGTCAGAATGTTAAATAGGTTATTTATTTGTTCTAGATAACTCTTAAGTGCCTGAGTTATTTCTGGCTGAATCACATTCTGTTTCACTTTTTCATCAAACTCTTTTATTACGTTTATAACTTCTGTAATGAGGTTCGTAACTTTAACGATTAAATCCTCATAGGGTGTCAGTTTATTTGAAATGAGGACTTTGTTTATAACTTCTATGTCGTCCTGACTTGTAGGTGATACGAACTTAATTGCTAACGATAAACCTATCTTATTATCTATTTCTAGTCCTAACATCTTATTAATAATTACTGTTGCTGGTAAAATTTTAAACTTCCTCCTATCACTTATGAAAATACCTTTAGATATGAGTTCCAATAATATGTCTAATATCTTATCTTTAAGTGTATCAAAAGCCTTTCTTGAATCCCTGATTACTTCCAGATGCATTTTCCTTATCTCGTCTAAACTGGTATTATACCTTTGGAACTGAGTACCAGTTATTCTTTCTTCGGAAAGGTCTATCGCCTTCATCATAATTTTTTCCCATAGCCTCGGAGAAAGCGGAACATTCATAAATATCCTGAACGTGAACCTGTCAGCAAATGCCATATCTTCCCTATCTTGCGACATAAAGTTTGATGCACCAAATATAGTGACTAGATCCATTGGTATCCCCTCAAATCTCCTTTTCTCTATGACATCTAAAAGCGAATTCCTTATTGCAGATGATGCGTACCAAACTTCATCAAAAAATGCAATATTTGCCTCTGGTAACTTACCGTCTGTTACTCTTTTTAATTTACCTTCCCTTAATGCAGTTATATCAAAAGGTCCAAAAACCTCTTCGGGCTGAGTAAATTTGGTAAGTAATATTCTGAAGAATTTCAGCCCGAGCTTGTTTGAAATCTCATCTATTATACTTGTTTTTGCAGTACCAGGAGGGCCTATTAGAAGTACTGGTTCTTCGATGAGGATACCGCTAATACAGGATAGAATCTCTAGTTCTCTCCCGGGGTACCTAGGTATGAGGTCATATAATAAATTTTTAAACTTATCCATTATAATGAAATTTTCCACAAATAAATTTTTAAACTTATCCATCCCCGCCCTTCCAAGGCGGGGAGGAAGTCAGTGGGCATTAAAAAGGTTATGCTGAATTACTCTCATTGAATTGAGAATAGCCTTGGAATAGATTAAGTTCCGAGAGTAATTTTGAGGCTCTCTCGTTTAACTTTCCATGTACTCCTCTCCTTATTAGGTTAAACATGTGCAGAGAAGCCTCTAAAATCGTTTTCTCATCGTATTTATCTATTATAGACAAATAATTTTCGCAGTCAGCAACGTAACCGTTTACCAAACCGCGATAAGTAAGACGTCCATCTACCTCATAAAAGTCGTCTATAGGGATTCCTACAGAGAGGGAAATTAAGAAAGCCTTTTCGCCAATAAGATGTTTTTCACGTTTCTTAACACAATTATAAATTGCCGAAACCATTTCTTTTTGGGTAATCATATTATACCAAAACCGTAAGAGTAATATTTAAGTTTTTCTTAAAACAACTGACGGGGTAAAAAATTTAAATACTTCTTTTTCTAAATTCCCATGTGGTACAAGCTAAAAAGGAACTACCTAAATTACCCCCCTCAATACAATCAAAGCTAACTACTAATCAAACTTCAAATAATAATAAACAACAACCTACTCCTTCAGAAACACCAAAAAAGAAGAAAAAAGAAGATTTTTCAAATGAATATGCTGGTAAGAAGGTAATTATTTATTTCTATGGAATGAAGCCAAAGAAATGTATATTTCTAATTTCAACTGATACTTGGATTAAGGCAAGAGATTTAGAGACAATGAAAATCACATATTTTAATAAAAGATATGTCATAGCAATAGTTAGGGATAAAGCTGAACAGCTGAAACAGCAACAAAAAACAGAAACTGAGCAGCTGACAGCAGTTCCCGATAAACCGTGAAGTTTACGCCCGCACTTCTATAGGGTTGTAGCTGAAAGTTTGTATACCTCTTTACGGTCATCCGCATCTGTCCGCATCATCACTTATTCACGTGGGGGTACGATAGGACGCGGGTCTACCCTTACGGGAACCCCGCTTAATTAGTAGTTAAATTTAAAGTTTTCGGCGATTAAGGGGACGTAAAGCCTCATCCCTGCGGAGTAAATTTTTAAGCCTAAACAACTATTTTTCTTTAAGATGTCTTCCTCTGGTCACCCTTCAGGCGAGAAGGAGGTCAAAGCAAGAGTGGAGTACATCAAGTTACCAATGTCTCGTAATAAAGCACACAAGAAGTCAGCAAAATCCCGTTCTTCTCGTAAACATTGGAGCATGGATATTATAACGTTCAAATTACCGCCTGAGCTAAATTCAAAATTAGAAAAAGTAGCGTACGAGAAGAAGATTACGAAAAGCAAATTAATTAGAATGGCAATTATAAAATATCTAGAAGAGATACAGTAAATGTACAAATCTGACAAAACAAACGACAAACCTCGCCCTTTAGGGAGGTCAGAAAAGATGACAACTGAGGACAGAATTTATCGCTTAATTAAATTACTGCTTTACACTGCTAAAGAGGAGAAAGTTGAAGTTACTGCGACTAAACTACAGAAGATTTTTTTGCTTGTGTGCAATTGTTGGATTATTGAATCCTTAGATTGCTTATGTGCAACGACGAAGTTATTGAGTTATTCTCTTGCTTGTGTGCAGTCAACTGATTATTGAGACGATTTCTTGCTTATGTGCAGTTCCACGGTTATTGAGGGATGATGTTGCTTGTGTGCAAATAATATGTTATTGACTCTTTACTTTGCTTATGTGCATTATACCCATTATTGAAACTTTTTGTTGCTTGTGTGCAACATTCGGGGTATTTTATTACACTTTAAACGTTTTGGAATTTAAATTTTGTCCCGCCCTAAAGGGCGGGGAGGAAGTCAGAATAATATATATAAATTTTTCTGCAAAAACTAACTTATGCATATGTGGTCAACTTTTTTACGCAAGTTTGATGAATGTAATTATGACTTAGCATGCTTAACATCTGTACTTCATCAGTGTTACGATTCATGTTATGAGACCGAAAACCCTGAGGAGTGCATGGGTATTTGTAATCTATTATTCGAAGAGAGGGTTAGAGAAGCATGAAAAGAGAAGAGGCTCTTATAAAATGTATTTTCTGTAAAGCTAATTTTCGAACTAAAGTTTTCTTAGAGAAGCATATAATGGAGAGACATGTAATTAGAAAGGATAATTTACTGTACTGTCCTTATTGTATTCTTGTAACAGATAATGACAAAAATATGAAACACCATATCGTGAGCCACGTACATGGTAGGAACGAAATAATAGATTATTTAGTATTAGTTTATGAAGGTTTAGCACAAAATCTCGATAGAGATAAGCTGAGGAGAAGTATCCCTAAGAGAATAAGAGTTAAGATAAATGAGGGGCTAAAGAGATGGGGTTTGAGGCTTCATAGGATTTCATAATATTTAATATCAACCCTCAGCCGTTGGGCTTCACCAGAGTCACGGGGCATTGCCCCGTTCATACCCCTCCGCCCCCTTAGCGGGGTAACCCCACCCATCAGAGTATCTGATGG
>Ga0081529_119998_pt1 | contig 15190 bp, 15 predicted proteins | sample EchGeymetagenome_FD_71012 | JGI IMG/M metagenome (GOLD analysis project Ga0081529, IMG submission 71012) | Ferrous microbial mat and aquatic microbial communities from Echinus Geyser, Yellowstone National Park, USA - transect B T=78-80 C v2... ...
TTTAGGTTTAAGCATTGTAATTAAACTTACATACAAAGTATATAAACTTCACGGTTTATCGAACACTGTTGTCAACGGCTTGAGAGAGCTTTATGAATTCAGGATGTTCCGCCACTTTTCTTATTGCCTCAAGGTCTATCTTATTTACGACCCCTTTCTCCTTCAGTTCCAACAATAAATATACTACGTTAAGTTTAACGTGGATGTTCAAAGGTTGATACAAAAGCTCGTTCAAGTAATCGTCTGAAGGTTTCTTCACCAGACCTATCTCTAGAAAGTAGGGTAATAAGCTCCAAGCGCTTATCCTAGTATAGGGGTCTCCCCTCAAAGCCCTCTCGAAATACTCTACATTAGACTTTAAGACGTCAAGACTTATTATCCCTTCCTTCCATAGGTCATAAGCTATCCACCAAGCGTTTATATCACCCTCTCTTAAAGCTCTTTCCAGTTTTCTCTCGTCGTAGTCTCTCTTGTCCACTATACCCAATTTCACGAGTTGTGGCAACATCTGCCATGCGTGTAAAGCTACGTCAATATCTTCGTCGTCTAACATCTCCAAAAAATAGTTCTTAAGCGATCTCATGTCAATGCTCTTATATAATATCTCAGCCTTCTTCCACCCGTCTAGTCTATCGTATTTGTTCTCAGCTTTTAATAATCTTTCGTAGAACTCCTTGTTCATATACTATATGTACACTTTTACACTTTTATGTTTATCTACTAATTCTGAAATTTACTATGTATACAAAAAATAATATTTATAAAATTCTGTTGATGAAAGAAATTCTTACTTTAACGACACTAAATATCAAAGAATAAAATGGTAATTAACTCTAGCTCAGATCTTGTTAGTGACAAACCATGGCAAAACCTTATGTAGCTATAAACATGGCAGAGGTAAAAAACGATCCTAAAACCCTAGAACTCTTCGGCAAAGTAGGACCTAAAGTATGTATGGTGACAGCTAGGCACCCGGGTTTTGTAGGATTCCAAAATCATGTACAGATAGGTGTAGTACCTTTAGGGACAAGATGGGGAGGAGCGAAGATGGAAATGAGCCAAGAGATGCACAGCATCTTCCTGTTCCAATACACCTTCTGGAAAAACTGGAAAGATCATGAGGAAATGCATAGGCAGAACTGGGCTAACTTGTTCAGGCTATGCCTACAATGCTCAGATCAAATGATCTGGGGACCCTACGAGCCCTTATACGAGATAGTCTACGCAAATATGCCCTTGAACACGGAGATGACCGACTTCACAGTAATGATGGGTAAGAAATTCGCCGCAGGAGAGACAGTTTCAGTTCCTCCAATTTCACAGCCTTACGGTAAGAGAGTCGTCGCTTTCGGTGAACATATCGTGAAAGAAGGGTTAGAGAGCCAATTTGAGGAAAGCGCAATAAAGACTCTAGAGGCTTTCAGATCAGCACCGGGCTTCTTAGGAGGAATGATACTTAAAGAGATAGGTGTCTCACCTTTAGGAAGTTTACAGTTAAACGCTAAAGGCTTCCACCAGATACTGGAAACAGCTAACGGGATGGATGTACCCGACCCAGTCACTATATACGAAGCTCCTGAATTTAAGAACAAACCTCAAAGGTATATTGTCCACACGGAGTGGAGTGATACCAACTCTTTGATGTTCGGTTTAGGTAGGGTGTTAATACACCCTGAGGTGAGACAGATACACGACAAAGTGTTAGACACCTTAGTATTCGGTCCTTATATAAGAGTTCTAAACCCCATGATGGAAGGTACGTATTGGAGAGAGTACTTAAACGAGTACCACCTTTAAGCCCTTTCTCTTTTTTAAAATCCAAGTGTTTTTCCAAATAATTTTTCTCGATTATAAGTAAAGAACGTTGAGGTTCTCTACTTTTTAATCCAAGTGTTTTTCTTGAAGTGAGTAGTTTATGGTGAACTATTGAATAAACATAGTCGTCTAGTTCGTAAATTATTTGGGACTAACAAAATATTCCCGTATCTGACGACAAAGATTATATATAGCCACGACCTTACTCGTAGAGGCGCTTATGAACTCCACTTGTTGATAATACACGGTCACAATAACCGACTCATCTACGCTCTGGAACGGCAAGGGTTCCCTTCTCGTCGTCCCCACCATCGATTCAGGGTTACATTTGGTGGGCAGTCGAGGTCAACCAAAACTCCCTCATATGAAAAGAGAGCTTTCATCTTTAACGTCTAGTCCCTTAAAGGAAGGAGATACTAAGTACTCCTCCCGCAGTCCTGTTAAGCCCTTAATCGAACTGGAGAGGAACATCATTAGCGTCATTAACAGAAAATTAGAGAAATGAGGTATTTAAACATAGGGCTATCCATCACCTTGGCGAGGTTTCCGCCTTTTTAACCCCCAGCTTCTGTAATTCTGGAGACATAAAAGTAAGATATTGGTTACGACGTAGGTAGTGATGATCTTTATCCTTATGGCTATTTTCATAATATATGCACCGTTGTAGTAGAGAGAAATGATGTGAAGAAAAAGTTTTCAGACTGAAACTCAATTACTACCTATGAACAAAAGAACATTGACTGTCTTATCGTTAGTCCTCGTTTTACTGATCGTGACGGAGCTATATCTGGTAATATATTACCACTATAAAGTTAATATAAACCCCTCAATCTTCTCTTCACCTACTACAAGTCCTCTAAGCCTCACCAGACCTCCAACCCCTTCCTCTACACAACTCCCCAACTTAACCTCTCCAATATCCTTGAGACTAGTAATGAATTACTATAACATCACATATAACTCTTCGGTAAAGCTCTTCTCAGAATGTCCTTATGTTAATAAGTACTTCGTGGAAAGCGATAACTTGTTGGCAGTGATCGCGTTAAAGGACTTAAATGCCTCCATGTGGGAAACGGTTTGGGATAACATCAAGAGTAACATAACTTTGTCACCTTACTTGGTATTAGCGGGAATACACAACTTCACGTGGATGTTTAAAGACCCCGTAAATGAGAAAGTTTGGGGACCCATCTGTACTATAAGTTTTAACGATTCTCCAAGCTACCTTGCTTGGTACGAATACGCTGACACTTCTCTTTTATTTTCTATTTACGAGCTTGAAAACGGGAACATAACCCTTGCAGAGAAAGTGTTTGAAACTACAATTAACGACTTCTGGAATGGTTACGGATTTCAGGATGAAAGCGTTACAAGTAACGTCTACGCTTCTTATAAGCTAGCCTTGGCTATCATAGCGTGGAAATACATAGATAAATATGACCAGACGTTTGCGATGGAGTATATGCCTTTAATTCATAAGATATATAACATTGCTAAACATCTGCAGTCCCCTATTGGAGGTTATTTCACTAATTACAAGGTAGTGAACGGGACCGTAATCCCGTTAGGGAATGTGAACACGGAAACGACTTCACTATTTGTTATAGCATTTATGATGCAGTAAGATATAATGAGTTTATTTTCCTTTGCTCAATCGTCTCATCACCTAGTTAAAACGAGCAAGTGTTTAAGCGATCACGAAATCTACCTTATTTATTAATTCATATGCTGTATCTGCAACAGCTGTGTAATTATACGCCTCGTTTGAAGAGAGATAGTGGCTTTATAAAGAACCTGTGTGGGATTATTACCCCCACTGTCCAACACAAATACTATGCTTTTTGTAATTATAGGTAGTATTAGTAGTAATAAAGCTGGACTCCACTTCATTAAGCGTAAAAAAGAGAGTGGCTTTAAAAGGGGCTATTTCTTTGAATGTCTCTTGTATAAAAGTCCTAGAAGGGTTAGCAATATCGCTATCACAATTTCTGGGGCGTACTGAACGTACCAAGGTGAGGACGGAGGCGGGGAAGAAAAATACTTCGTATAATTAGGATCCAACTTAGTAAACATGTTGCTGAAAGCTATTACTGTATAATTCACTTTAGTGTAACTTCGGTGAACATATGAAGAATGATGAAGATATAAAGAATACCCTAAAAATATTGTTGAAACAACGGTTAGAACTATGATGAACACTTTTAACTTTTTCACGAGAAGAAAAAAATCGTTATAACTTTATAAAATTTTTCGTTATCCCGGGCTAGAGTCCGTAAGGGAAGATAAGAGGGTGTATCGGGAAGTTAGGAATGTATGTTTAGGAAGGTACGGCAAAGGCTTCCTGAGGGATTGTTACCAACTCAGCGAAATTACCGTTTTGAGGGTCATTTAATGGAAGACCGTTAAGACCAGCAAAAGCCTAATCCCATTTTGAGTTCCTAACAACCAATAAGAGACGTCAAACTGATATGTAAACACTATGTAAACTAGACCCTTATGGTAGGAAAAGGTATATATGTATTCATCTGCACCCCATGCAATATTGCTTGGAGGTGCAGATACACTAATCATTATACCATCGGAATCGCTTCCACTTGCAGAATCTGCAGATATTAAGTTCTGTCCATTCTATGCTGAGTTATAAAGTTCATTGTTTATATATAGTTTGAATAATGACACAAAATAAGGATTAGCATCTGTAAAGCTTGTCTGAGAGGGTGTATGAACTTCAATCGCCACATCAGGATATGTTATATAACCATTCATTATTAAAGGGTACAGCTATATTAGGTACAGTATTAAATTATATGGTAACTGGATAATCATCAGCTTCACCATTGGTAATAACACCACCAAGGTATATTGGAAAATCTGGAATTATAAACCACTGGTTGCTAGCCATAAATATTTTTAGTCCTTGTACGCTCCCCCACAAATCACTTAACTCAGCAAATCCTTCAAGTGTTATGTCTATCATAAAAAATGGGCAAAGATAGAGCTGATAAAAGATTTTTCATTAATAATGTTTGTTATTTAGAAGAAAACCAGGTTTTTAAAAGAAGATTATACACAGAGAGGGAAAAAGCAGTGTTCTTAAAAAGTTATAATAGAACGATCCCAATTTCCCTAAGTAGGCTCAGTTCGTCGGCGTTAAACTCCGCCTCAGCTCCTAAAGCTTTAAACCACAGCTTTTTAGATGTGGATAAAATAACTGAGGAAGGGAACTCCTCGAACTTCTCTACGTACTTCGAACATTCCCAGTAGACTGGAGAGTCCTTAAACCATTCGTACCTCATACCCATTTTACCGGGAGTGAAATTGTATAAGTCGCTCTTCTCTTTGTAAGCAATTATGAATGCCATTGAATCAGCTAATTCTTGCTCACTTATTCTCTTTCTAAAACATTTAACTATCGAATTTGTTATGTCTAAAGAAGTAACTGAGAGCATAATTATTTATTAGCGTGAAAACCAAGTTAAGGTGTATCGCGGATTACGTAGAATTACCACATCTTATAAACCGTAAGGTAAAATGATTGTCTTTATCCGCGATCCCACGGAATTACAAGGTTAAATTATCTATTCACTTCTTTAGTACCTTTCCCTAACAATTTACAGTAAACTGACCCGCCTATTAATTACAACCCACCACCTAATATCTCCGGTAAAGGCAACCATACATCCATAAAATAGCCACTAGCACCAATCGTTAATTGGGAAAGCCTTGTTGAAACCCCTTGTAAACTCGTTGCTGCATCATAATCTTCTTCTGAAATACCTCTAACGTTCACTGCACTCCTATTAGGCGCACCTATGCCCGCGTTAAAACCTCTTAACGCGTAAAGAACTGCGGATAAGATAAACCATGGGGAAAAGGCCATAACTATTAAAAACAAGCCGTTAAAGGCTCTAGTAAAAGATGCTAAGAATAACGCATCTCCCTTATTCCTACCCGTTAAGAATGAGCTGAGTGAGGTCATTATGTAAGAAAAAGTGAAAGCTAACCCGTATATATTTTGGGCTATAGACGCGAAAAGTGATAAAGTGTTATGGTACTATAACTTCTCCTCATACGAGCAAAACTTAGGCGGGTTAGATGACTCTTCATCAGCTTACTCCGACGGTACAGTGGTTACTTCTTATACAATTCATATAAACAATGAGAGTATGGTAGAATGTTTAGTTGCTTTTAATGCTGATAACGGTAAAATAATTTGGGCATTAAAAAAGGGCGTAGGCCCCATACCTCCTCATCTAGAATCCCCATCCCCAGTGATCTTTAACGGAATCGTATTCCATGACTCTCCAGTAGGAATCCTTTACGCTGTAAACTTAAGTTCTGATAAGGTCATGTGGGAACACAAAACTGGATTTACCACTAGCAACGTAGACATCATTAAGGGAAAGTATGTAGTTATACAGAATGAAACTGGGTGTTTGTTCGTCTTCACATTAAGTGGATTAGTTAAGCTGATTAAGACTCCTGTTATGTCGGGCCCAGTAAACTTACTGGTTACTCTAAACTCCCTATTTTTGGTGGGGGTTAACGGAATAATTGATGTTATTCCAATAGACTCAATAATTTAATAAAGTTGTTCTTATCATTTTACTTATTTAAATTAATATAATAACCACTCACCTTAAAATATTAACATAGAAACTAGAATTTTAAAGAAATTAATTAGATTTACCCCTAGTTCTAAATTGGTCAAGGAAAAGAAAATATCATTCTCCAAATAGAGTTAAACCTCACCACTAAATTTATAAATCAATGGTAATATGATAATTTATGAATAGTAAGTTATTTTCAATTCTAGTAACTACAACATTATTACTTTCAATTTCAACACTATCTTTCTCGTCCCCAACACAAACTTATATTCCGCCGTTAGAACTAAAGGGATTTCATATAGTAGGAACATTATCACCAAACGATAAAGTGACATTCACACTCTTCATTCCCCTAAAAAACGTAGGGCTACTCTACTATTACGCTTTAGCAGTATCTAACCCCTCATCACCTCTGTATCACCATTTCTTGACAAAGGAACAAGTTGAAAAACTGTTTTACCCCACTCAGCAGTACGAGCAAGTCTTATCTTATCTGAAGCAATCTGGGTTTAACATTATTTTAACAGCCGCAGACTCGGTTATAGTAGCTACTGGGACTGTTGGACAAGTGGAGAAATATTTAGGTCTAAACTTCGAAGTCCTAAGTAACGGGACACTAATTTATTACACCTCTTACGGGGTACCTAAGATCCCGGCTTTCGTAATTTCCTCAAATGTCTCAGCAATTTTCTTCCAACACCCCTCAACGCTTGTTACTATTAAGGATGTAATGAAACTAAAGCAAGAAGCCGGGTTACCAAATACGACGTTCCCCATAGAAGCTTACTGGCCTACAGCACTTTATAATGCTTACAACATAACTCCCTTGTTCAATCAAGGCTATGAGGGGCAAGGGTTTAATATAGGTATTCTAGATTTTTACGGTGATCCTTACATTTATCAACAGCTAGTCTATTATGATAAAGTTACGGGATTACCCAATCCGCCTAACTTCACTGTAGTACCTATAGGGCCATATAACCCGGCCCTAGGAATAGTTTATGGATGGGCTGGGGAGATAAGCTTAGATGTTGAAGTAGCACACACCATGGCACCGAAAGCAAACATTACCTTATATATTGCTAACCCCAACCTACCTTTATCATCGGTAATCGCCTATATAGTTTCACAAGACAAGGTTAATGTACTCTCTCAGAGCTTCGGAATACCAGAGTCTTTATTTTCGATCTTCTTTAACGGCCCTGGATTCTATTCTTGTGTCGTGTTAACCGATGAGTATTATGCTATAGGAAGTGCTGAAGGTATTACTTTCTTAGCCAGTAGCGGAGATGGCGGAGGTAGTGGCTACAGTAATGGGCCTATAGGGGCTGTTGACTATCCCTCAGTTTCACCATTCGTCACCGCTGTCGGAGGGACAACAACCTATATACAGTTCCACGGTGGAGTAGAGCAAACTGCTTGGTCTAATTACGGCTTCGCTCCTAACGACGTGAATTCTGGTGGTTCAACTGGAGGGGTTAGTATTATAGAACCTAAACCCTGGTGGCAATGGAGTTTACAGACGCCTGCTACATACCCTAACGGTAGAACTACACCAGATATTTCGGCAAACGCTAATGTATATCCCGGGATTTATATAATATGCCCCTATAACGTGACTACAATAACCGGTGGGACTAGTGAAGCATCACCTTTAATTGCAGGGATTCTGACAACTATCATGAGTTACCTAAATCACAGCCTAGGCTTAATTAACCCGACAATATATGAACTGGCAAATAGCAGCTATGAAAAAGTTTTCAACCCCATAACTTTTGGTTATAACATACCGTGGACTGCCAATTACGGTTATAATTTAATTACGGGTTGGGGTACTTTAAACTCCGGTAACTTAGCTTATTACTTAAAAACTACAAAAACAAATGTCAGCAATATCTCAATAGACGTTAACGTTTATAATACTTCGGGGAAAACGCCTTTAGAGTTCTTCCCCGGTCAAGTTATGGAAATAGTCGCTAACATAACAATGAATGGAATACCAGTGACCAACGGTAGCTTCTATGCTATAATTGAGGGAATTGAAGGAAATCTTACTGAAACTCAATTAACGTATAACCCCTCATTAAAGGAATGGGTAGCAACAGTTACATTACCCCAAAACGCTAACGGTTTACTTTTCGTTACAGTTTACGGTAATGGGAGTTATGGCTTTGTCGAAACGTTTTCCGGGTATTATGTACAATTCTTTACTCCAGCTACTTTTACACCATTTGACACGCAAGTAAGCAACGTTACAGAAGCTAATGTAACAAACGTTTACGGAGTTCCGGCGAACTTCACATTAAGCCTAAACGTTTACTCCTATAACATAACTGACAACGAATACATTATGACCAACTCAACAGTATTAATCCCTACTTCGACATATGGTCCTTGGGTTGGGACTTTAAACGCTAAAATAGGAGATGATTTATTAATTGCCACTAACGCTTATGGTTTCGTAGCGTTCTCTAACGGGATCTATCTACAATCGCTCTTTATATTACCACAAATAGTGGCGGAACCCGGTAGTGTTGCGGGAGGGCAATATATAATTATAGCTGGGTTAATAGAACCACCTACCCTTCCACTACAGTATTCTACAACCATGTTAAATATTCTTCTAGGAACTAACGTAACTGCTGAATTAGTAAGTCCTAACGGTAAAGTAATTAGCGAGACTGTCGCTTCCTTCTCCCCCTCCGGCGAGACACTAGGATTCTTATACGTTCCTAAAAACGTCACAGCCGGGTTGTATACGGTATTATTATTCGCAAAATATGACTCATATACCTTAGGGATGAACTTAACGGGCTTCTTTTATGGGCAGATTTACGTAACACCTAATTACAACACTCCCATAATTAAAACCGCAAAGTATGCTTACGAGGGACAAACATTGCTCATTTACGCTAATATAGAATATCCCAATGGAAGTGAAGTAAAGTACGGCATGTATTCTGCGTTTATTTACCCACAGATTTTAAGCCAAAATTACTCGAAGATTAGCACACAAATAGAGATACCGTTGTGGTTCAATTCAACACTAAACGAGTGGGTAGGTAACGTAACTTTACCATCATCAAGCAATTTAGGCAATCTCACTTACTTGTCTTCGACAACATACTTCGGATTACCTTTTGACATAATGGTCAACGGAATATCATTTAACGGGGTTCCCACCATAAATAACTATAATACGAGCTATACTTTCTACGTTTATCCCTATACTCTGGTAAAGGGACAACATATAGATGAAGGAGAGACCTATAATGCTATTCTAGAGAATGACATTATAACGGGTAAGGTCACTTTAGCGAATGACATACTCGTTAATGATACTATAGAGGGTAATGTAAGTATAATCAACTCTAACATCACTTATGTAAACGCAGAAGGGTCTAATTTAACACTTGTAAACTCTTATGTTAACTCATTAACAGCCTTGAACAGTAAAGTCTACTTGGTCTCAACAAGTGTAAATGAGCTAAACTTAGAAGGTTCTTCAAGCGTTGAAGTTATAAATTCACAAATAATAAACGTTACCCCCTCCTTACCTAAAGTAAACGTTAAAGCACCGATGAGTGCTACTGGTGAGGTGAACGTTAGTATAACTGTAAGCGGGGAAGATGTTTCACAAGTGATGTTATACATTGATAACACGTTGCTAACAACGTTTAGCGGTAATGGTACTTTCGTGTATACTTTAAATACTGCTAACTATCCAGACGGTACTTATACTTTGAAAGTGGTTGCGATGCAATCTGACGGATTAAGCTCTACTTACACAACCCATATCCAGGTTGAGAATCAGCTAGAATCACTAAATAATAAATTGTCAACGCTGAATGATAGTTTATCGACGATCTCAAGCTCATTATCCTCAGTTAACTCTAACTTATCTAGTAAAGTCTCTACATTACAAATAATATCGATCATAGGTATAATAATTGCAATAGTCGCAATAGCTCTAGCCCTAGTTCGTAGAAAATAATATCATCAGTCCAACGCTTTTTACCTACAAGTCTTTTTTTTTAATGATGGTTTATGTCCCTAGGTAGGAAAGAGAGGAATTCTTCTACTAATCCTATTAATAGTGGCTTTTTCATTAATACTCTCAGTGTTTAATATAACAACGGCTATGGCACAGACCACGCCACAGATCATGGTTATAAGGTAACTGGAAGTGGTGATATAAATAACCCTGGAGCTGCTGCACCTTTCTGGAGCGAGATCTAATGGGTAAACTTGTCCTTAACAGCTAATATACCGAATACACCGACATCTGATTTAACTCGCTAGATACTAGTTAAGGCTGCGTGGAATGGATCTTGGATATTTATCCTTGTAAAATGGCATGCCCTCGAGCCCACTTTTGGTGGATGAAAATTATATATCAACACATAGTTGTATATATCAATATGTTTAATACATATAGAAAATTTTTATTATAGACATTTTATCATATCTTGATTCCTATGAAGCTAAGAGATATTTTCAAGCCCCTAGATGATTCTAATTTCAATGTTTACCATGCAAAGAGTCTTTTAATAACAACTCTGGGGATGTTTACAATAAGTTATAATACTACCTTTATAGCAGTAGCACTTCTGGAACTTAAAAAAGAGTTTGGACTTGTAGCAGGATCGCCACTATACGTTCTTTTAGGCACTGCGTCGTTTTGGACCGCTATCGTAGGTGCGATTCTCTTCGGCGTTACCTCTAATTTCAAGGGAAGAAGAGCAGTTTACGGTTATGAAGCTTTGCTGCTCTCTTTAGGTTCACTCCTCGGTGCCCTTACGCAGAACGTATATGAGCTTATACTCACACAGATGTTGTTCGGATTGGGAATAGGAGGAGACTTCGTTATGTCTCCTATAGTATTGGGAGAGTTTGCCAACAAAAAGGATAGGGGTAAATTGCTGGCATTTGCAGTGGGTGTAACGGGTCCTCTGGGGAGCATTGCGAGTGCAGCCACTCTTCTGGGGCTTCCTCTAATAGGGATTCACGGTGATCTACTATGGAGATTGGTGTTAGGTTTAGGGGCTATTATTCCGGGATCGGTTATATACCTTAGACGAAAGGTACCTGAGTCCCCTAGATACCTAGTAAGAATTAAGGGGGACATGAAGAGGTACCAAGAGGTTGTTAAACAAGTGACTAATAACGATTTGACTGTGGCTGCTAACGCAGTGGACAAGACACCGGTGCTTTTTTACCTAAGAAAATACGCTAAATACATAGCAATAGCAGGGATACTATGGTTCCTAGACCATATGGTGAACCCTGGAGGTGTCTTTGAACCAGCTCTTGTGGGAGAGTCAATAGGTATTAAAAACACAGCTATCTTCAGCCTTGTCCTAACACTAGCTGCGTCAATACCCGGAGGTGCTGTATCTCTCCTACTGATAGATAAGTGGGGTAGGAAACCCTTGGAAGCTGTTGGATTCGCTGGAATGGCTATATCGTTAGTTCTTTTCGCGGCAGTTAAACCGCAATTAACGCTCTCAAACCCTATCACTCCGATAGTGGGAATGCTACTCCTTGGAGGGTATCATTTCTGGCACAACGTAGGTCCAGCTAACGTAAGTGCAGCGGGTGTCTTTAATGTAGAACTTACGCCTACCAAAATAAGAGGAATAGCATCAGGTATAGTTGTTGCAATCGATAGAATGGGCGCCCTAGTTAACTCCGCAATATTCCCATTCCTCTTCTTCAACTTCGGTCTTCCCGTTGCTGTAGGAGTTGGAGGAGCCTTAGGAATAATAGCTGCGATAGTGACGCTGTTAGTAGTGCCTGAAACTAAACAGAAAAGCCTCGAAGAAAGCTCTTATGAGGATATGTGGTTTAACGTGGAAAACCCACTATAATTATCCTTTTTTTCCTCGAAGATTCTTAAACTTTTTAGTTTAAAAATCATAAAAGTTGTAGCGATTCTCTATTGGTGGATATAAACTTCAGCTCATGAGGTAAAGAGGACAAATATAGGTTAAATCAAGAGACGAAAAAAGAATGAATTAAGGTTTCGAATGTCTCTACGAAGAGAACATACAAACACTTGCTTAGCTTATATATTTTCTAACTAACTTAACGAACTCTTCGTCATTAGGTAATTCCTCGATATTGAAGGTCGAGTTCTTCATTACGTTAATAACGAACTCTTTGCTTACCCTTCCTCCCAGTGTAGTAACTACTTTTGTGGCAAATCCCTCGGGGTCTTGCTTAAACATGTCTATTCCTTCATTATAGAGAGAGATAAACTGGTCTCTAAACTCGGGCTTTACATGAGCTCCGCAACTTCCCGGAATTCCCAGAAGCTCTTCAAATGTGATCCCTTTAGCTACTCCCGAAGGGACTACAGCACTATCTATCTCCCCTTTCTTGAGAGACTCCATTATCTTCTGTATGTCGTCAATACCTATGACCTCAGCGTTTAATTTCTTAATATCAACCAACGCTTTAGTCAGTACATTAGCAGCCGTGAGCATCTTAGGTACACCGATCTTCTTCCCCACTGTCGGATATACTGTCATTAGTCCTTTTACTGTAACGTAGTGTATCTTAAGTCCTCTTTTAGCTAGGGACACAGTCGAATCTAACACTATGTCAGCCGTACCTTCTTTAGCAAAAGACAATTCTATTCCCTTATTGTTTACTATTACGGGATATGATACGGGTCCCGGTGCAGCTAGTACTTTCATAATAATTTGTTAGTAAACGAACTATTTAAAGTTTCCTCAAGGATAGATTAAAAAGGTTCGGAAACGAATTATGATATCATGGACAAGAAAGTTTACCTTCAGATGCTTCTAGTAATCGTCTCAATGACATTTGCAATTAGGGCTTCCAACAATATGATCTCTACTACTATACCACTTCTGGTTAAGTATGACTTTCACTTCACACAAAGTGAAGTAGGTATAATCAGTGCTATCTTGTCCTTAGGTACTTTCATAACCAGTGGGCTCGTGAATTCCAGGCTTAAGACCTCAGAGAGAAGGAAGTTCTTTATTACATCCTCAGTGCTATATGCACTAGTTCTACCTCTATTTTACTTCTCAACGCCTATCACGATTTGGGTAATTAGCGCCTTAGCCGGGCTATCTTTAGGTGCAATAATGCCAAACGTTATTACTTATGCTGGGCTATTGGAGGACAGAAAAGCTAGAGAAAGATTACTCTCGATCTACACTTTGGCCCTTAGCATAAGTCTTGTAGGTGGCCCTGCGTTAGAATCTGTGATACTCACGAAGTTCACGCTGAGGGACGTTTTTGTGTTTTTCGAACCTATGGCGATAGCAGCAGCTATCCTATCACTTTTCGTAAAGTTTCCTCAAGAAGAAAGTAAAAACGTAAAGGTGAACGTATTAAGTAACCCAGGTTTCAAAACGGCAGTGATAAATATACTCACTTATAATATACCTTTCTCAGCAATACTGGCGTTTGGTGGTATATACGCTGTTACAGACCTTCACGTCACTTATTCAGTTGTAACATCTCTCTTCTCTTTATTCTTCACTACGTCATTATTGGCTAGGATTTACCTTTCTGTAAGACCTCCACAAAGTGTTTCTCATCACGTTTACGCTGCAATCTCCATGACGGTCATAGGACTCATTATGATACTTACCTCAATAAATCTCTTAGAATTCGCTTTAGCCCTCTTGATTCTAGGATTTCCGCACGGGTTGACTTATCCACTCTCTGTGATTTCGATCAGCAGGACATTTAAGCCTGAGGAGAGAAATGCCGCAAACAGTTCCTTCTTTGCGGTAATGATGGTCATAGGTATAATAGTTCCTTCCGTTGCGGGTTATATAGCAGACCTCGTGGGAATAAAGGATATGTTTGGTCTTTTAATTCCCGTGGTTTTGGTATTACTTGCGTTCTTGAGAAGGTATGTTAAATATGTAGACGAAATAGTTAAGACTGAAGTTAAAGCAGTAACAAGAAGTTGAAAAAGATGTTTAGGAGATGCAAACTCTAACCCTCACTCTAATAATTTGTGGCAATAATAATGGATTTGGTCATACTTCATTTGGAGAAGATGCACAATACTACTCAAAAAATCTTTATGTATGCTACAACCAACTCCTCAACAACCTGGTTATCCTCAGCAAGTACAACGCCCTCAGCCGACATTTCAGCCAAATTTTATGCAAGGTACTTTGCCAGAGTATCAACAGCTTCTAAGTGCTTTAATGCAAAGCGGATATCAGATAGAGGTTAATACCACCAGCGGTCAGATGTTCTTCATAAGGGGAAGGAAGGGAAACTACGTTATAGATATAGAAGGGAGACCTCAACCCTAATTTTTCCTTGGCTTTCAGCTTTTTATAAGTGAATTAATAAGAATTATATTTATGATAATAGACCTATCAGTACCCATAGAAAATGAGATGCCCTTTTACCCGGGAGATCCGCAGCCTAGATTAAGAGAAATCAAAATTAAGGACTACATGGTTCATGAACTCCTTATAGGAACTCACACCGGGACACACGTAGATGTTCCTTATCACTTTATCCCCGAAGGTAAGAGGTTAGACCAAATTCCGCTGGAACGTTTCATGGGTAAGGCTTACGTCACTGACAGTGTTGATCACGCCGTTGTTAGCAGTTTCCGATAAACCGTAAAGTTTATATTATTTCATCATAAAATTTTATACAATGCTAAGACCTAAAGAAGTGTGCCAACGCCTAGGAATTTCATACGCAACACTTAGAGAATATGTTAAGAAAGGGTACATAAAACCCGTGATACTAGG
>Ga0081529_114532_pt1 | contig 15152 bp, 15 predicted proteins | sample EchGeymetagenome_FD_71012 | JGI IMG/M metagenome (GOLD analysis project Ga0081529, IMG submission 71012) | Ferrous microbial mat and aquatic microbial communities from Echinus Geyser, Yellowstone National Park, USA - transect B T=78-80 C v2... ...
CTCCGCTTCTTTCACGCAGATACGGAGAGTGAGAACATCCTTTCCGAAGAACTCCGCCGCGTCGTCCCCGTGCTTTTCACACTTTACAATCCTGTACTCCCACTTTTTCTTGAGGTTGGAGCAAAGCCAGAGCGCTGTCGGATCCCCGAAAGACGCAAGCTCCTCATAATGCTCCGCAAGCTGGGTTATTCTGAGAAGCGCCTCGTTTGAAAGCTTCTTTTCGAAGTTGAGAAAAACGAACGGGATGAGAAAGCGTAGCCGCGCCGCTTTTTCTTTGTTTTTCGCTCTTTCGTAGGATTCTATATAGTAAACCGTGAGCACTCCGATCAAAAACACGAGTCCTTCAGGGGAAGAAACAAAAAGGATGAAGAAGCCAACGTAGGGTATTTCCAAAACAGGAGTCCCTAAAACATTTTGCGCAGGCACGAGAAAAGGATCCGGATAAGGGTTGTTCACACCCTTTGTCTGGTAGTACACCCGCCCGTACTGGTTCACGATTCTTGCGTAAACTTCGTGGATTATCACGGGTCTCACGAAATAGTTGAGGAAATTAGCGGGCGCGCCTCCTTCAACCGCAACCACGATTGTGCCGTTTTGTATGTTCTCCGTATTCACCCCGCGGAAAATCACTAGCTCGCCGTTTTGTAACACGGGAAACATGCTGTTTCCCTGAACCACGGCCACGGGGTAAACCTTGGTTCCTAGAAGGAAGGGAGGCGCTATAATAAGAGCAAAAACCGTTACCGCAAAAAGCGCTTTAAGCGCTGTCCGCACTCTTTACCACCTGAAAATCGGTGGGGGTCGAAGCTCCAAAGTAAACCGTGTACTTTGTCTTACCCGCTCCTCCTCCCGTAAGAGAAAGCGCGAGGTAGTCTCCCGCGTTCGCGGTGAATGAAGAACATGCAAAGAAGGAAATGAGCTCCTGCTTGGTAGAGGAAACGGGCACGCTTCCCGACCCAAGTGTGGCGAGCACCGCGCCTTTTGAGTCCCTTAAGGAAAGTGCAAAGCTCACAGAGCCTGCGGAGGTGGAAGACGCGTAAAGTATGAAAACGCACTCTCCTCCTGCGAAAAACCCTGAAACCTGAGCCCAGAGGCACAGCGTCTTTCCTGCGTTTAGAGTAAAAGACCCAGTTCGCGCAGGATAAGAAAGCTGGGTGTTTACGCTAGGTTTCACACAGGAAGAAGCGGGAGAAGACTCGAAAAACACGTAATACAAGTAGCCAGAAAGCGCCTGCTCCTTTACTTGTGAAACAGAAACGGGGGCAGCGTACGCGGTGAGTATAAAAAAAGCCGCAAGCGCCGCGTAAACCCCGCGCAAAGCGCGCTCACCTTACCGTGATCACTATACCCCTACCGTGATCACTATACCCAGAGGAGCGTTGAAACTCGTCGACCCCGTGTCGAATATGAAGGTCATCGACTGACCCGCTGTGATCGTGGAAGGCGTTGTGAATGTGAGGCTACCCATCTGCGCGTAACCTGTTCCCTGATTCCACAGAACCGTCACTTTGTAAGTCGTCGAAGGAGGTGTGTTCGCTGTGAGCGAAATGGTTACCGAATAGTACCAGTCACCTGCGGTAAGCGCGGTTGTGCATGTTCCTCCAGCGCTCCACGTGCATGGTTGGGACGATGCGGTAGAGGAAGACTGCGCGACGAAGAAGCCGTTCGACTGCACCTGTAAGTTTCCTGTTACCTGGTAGTACACACCGTTCTGCGCCTGGTATATTGGCGTCGAAACAGAAACCGTCGCTGCGTACGCGGTAAGGGAGAGCGCCGCTATCCCTAAGATTAGAAAAAGGGCTATTCGTCGCATATAATGTTTTTCGGATAGTTCTAAATAAGAGTTATGCTCTAACTATAGAAATTTCATTAAAAATTTATATAAATCGTTAATTTTATCAATGTTTTGGACAACATCCAGATAAAGCATTTGTAAGCGTGTAATTAAGTTGAAAGTGTGTTATCTGGAATATCATAATAATTCTGAACCAAAAGCTTATTTCACCTTTTTTCTTCAACTTTTCGATGGATGAAAGGGAATTTTACACGGTTTATCCAAAAGACAAATCAAAACTGCAAGAAGGCGAAGTCGAAAGACTAATCGTTGTGGCGCAAAATAATCTCGCTGAAGTTGACGATAGCCATGCGCCAACACTTAAGCTGGTGTTTCCAGACAACTTTCAAGCGAGAGATTTTCGTGAAAAGCTAAAAAACTATTACCCTAACTGGGTGATGCGAAAGCTCAAAAAGGGTGAGGAAGCGAGGCAAACTAAGATTTAAATTTGTGCCTTTACTTTGAACAAACGGTTGCAATGCGCCTTTTCGGAGTGATGGGCATTATCTTCTTGATAATCGTAAATGTTTTCTTTGCACCAATTCTCATGTTTGCGTTGCGCTCAGGCAACCTTCTTATCTCATCTGTAGCGTTTGTGTCTTATGTAGTGGCAATAGTTTCAACCGTGGTCTTTACGATTTACTTCGGTAACAAGTCCATCCGTGAAGTATCAGTAATGGAGCTTATAAAGGCAAAATCTGAAAGTAATAAGACTTCAAATCTACCTAATGGAGCTACGAAAAAAGAGTCAAAAGAGTGAGGAGATTTCGAGCAAAGGATAAGCTTTATCAAAAGGTTGAGCGCTTACACCGTGTGGAAAAGGTCTATTTCACACCAGAAAAAGCAAACGAGATTCTTCCTCGAGTAAAGAGTCTGATGGAAAGAATAATTCAAAAACAAGTTGAGGTGGACTCAATACGTGATGAAATCGAAAATTTGGGAAACAGCGGCTCGTCCACAAGAGTTTATATTTCTAAAGTGGCTCAACTTAAAGCGCTGTCTAGCGAACTAGCCGAGCTTATCTCCGAGCTTAACTCCATGGGTTGTCTGCTAAAAGACATCGAAATGGGTCTTGTGGACTTTCCAGCAATCAGACTGGGCGAAGAAGTGTACTTATGCTGGAGAATTGGAGAAGAAAAAGTTGACCATTGGCACTCCCTTTACGAAGGATACGCTGGAAGAAAAAAGGTATTTGCGGACGAGTTTATAGACGTAAACGAGCTAAATTCATGATTTTGTAGCCCTATAACGGTTATATGAGAATGTTTAAACAATTTTGCTCGTAAATCGTGTGAAATGGGATACAAAGTAGAACTCAAACAGGTTTGTGGCTGCGACGTGTCTTACCACACAAAAACCAAGGATGAGCTATTATCTCAGGTAAAGCAACACGCAAAGCAGGTTCACGGAATTTCTGAAGTTCCACAGGATCTTGCAAACAAACTAATGCGGGCGATAAAAGAGGTCTAGAAACCTCTTTATTTCTCTTTTTTAGGTCGCTGAGCGTAAAGAAATCAGAAAAAGAATAGTTTAACCTTTTTGTGATGTAACCTGTAATAACTACAAAGCCACAAGCAAAAAAACTCAAAATTAGATTTCGTAGTTTTGCGTGCGATTTAAGTGTTGATGTAAAAAATGTTTTTCACTATGTTGTCTTGAATCGTGACTTAATTTTGGCGTAAGTTTAAGCTTTCCGAATTCGTCCACTTTACAAAGATTTTTCAACAGAAAACGGAAGTGGCTTACAAGTTTAGCAAAAAATCTTTATTACTGTACGCGTTTTGAATTGGGTTTCGATATGTCAATAGTTATTGAAAAACGTGAAGCCGTTCAAAAAAGAAGGTATTTCGGCCAACCTCTAAAGAGAATGGAAGACCCAAGACTTGTCAGCGGGCAAGGCCGCTACTTGGATGACATAAAGCTACCTGGAATGGTTTACGCGTCCTTTGTGAGAAGTTCATACGCACACGCTTTAATCAAAAAAATAGACAAGAGCGAAGCGCTCAAGCTTCCTGGTGTTCTTGCGATTTTCACAGGCGGCGACTTGGCTGACGTGAAGGATCTGCCAACAGTGGAAGAAAGCGAGGAAGCGAAGTCAACGCCAAGACCCGCTCTTGTAATAGACGAAGCAAGATATCAGGGTGAAGCGATTGCTGTGGTTATAGCAAAAGACCCGTACACCGCAGAAGACGCAGCAGAGCTCGTGCAGGTGGAGTATGAACCTCTTCCTGTGGTTCTTGACGTGGAAGAAGCGATGAAGCCTACCTCGCCAAAAGCTCACAGCTATGTGAAAGACAACATCGCGTACCACTCAGTGTACGAAGCTGGTGATATCGAGACCGCTTTTAAAAACGCGGATCGCGTGATAACGCTTGAGCTTGTGAACCAAAGAGTTGCGCCAGTTCCTTTAGAGCCACGCGGTGTTTTGGCCAGTTACGACTCTGGATCCCAGATTTTGACGGTTTGGGTGTCTTCTCAAGACCCGCACGGTTTAAGGGACGCTATCGCAGACATTCTCGGGCTACCCCAATCCAGAGTTCGCGTGATCGCACCAGACGTGGGTGGTGCGTTTGGTTCAAAGATTTCGGTTTACCCAGAAGACGTGGTTGTTTGCTACGCCGCAATCAAACTCGGGCGACCTGTTAAATGGGTTGAAAAGAGGAGAGAGAACCTTCTCACAACCACACACGGAAGGGGGCAGAAGCAACACATTGAAGTCGCGGTGAAAAAAGACGGAAGGATCCTAGGTCTTAAAATTAAGATAATATCAGATAGCGGCGCGTACAACACACCCGGTGCGCTCGACAATCCCACGATGACCACACTCATGGCACCTGGTGTTTACGACATCAAGGCGTATCGAGTGGAGATGTTCTCTGTTTTGACTAACAAAGTGCCACAAGACGCTTATCGAGGTGCAGGCAGGCCAGAGGCGGCTTATCTAATCGAAAGGACGATGAACGTGGTCGCAAGGGAATTAGGTTTAGATCCTGTGGAAGTGAGGCGTGTGAACTACATAAAGAAAGAGCTTTTTCCGTTCAAAACTATAACAGGACTCACTTATGACAGCGCGGACTACGAATCCAACTTAAACAAAGCGCTTGAAGTGAGCAACTACTGGACTCTTCGTGAAGAGCAGAGAAGAGCAAGAAAACAAGGAAGGCTTGTGGGAATTGGCGTTTCAACCTACACTGAAATCTGCGGTTTTGGTCCTTCTTTTGCGCAAACCGCGGCGATAACCGTCACAAGCTCTGGAAATGTGATTGTGACAATAGGCGGCCACCCGCACGGCCAAGGTCATTACACACCAATCGCCCAGCTTGTCGCAGACGAGTTCGGTATTGAGTTAGAGCGTATAAGTGTGCGAGACGGTGACACAGAGCTTTTGCCTTGGAGCTCCTTTACCGCGGGAAGTAGATCCGCTGCACTTACTGGTAGTGCTGCAGTTATCTGCGCAAGAAAAATAAAAAGAAAAATGACAAAAATCGCCCAAAAGCTTTTGGGCGTTGATGGCGAGCTCGTTTTCGAAAATGGGTACATACAAGCAGTGAACGACCCTGAAAAAAAGATTTCTTTTGATGCGGTGGCGCAAGCGGCTTACCAACCATCGAAGTTACCAGAAGGCGTTGAGCCCACGCTTTTTGAGTACACCGCGTTTGTCCCCCCAAACTACCTTTTTCCGTATGGAACGCACATAGCCGTGGTCGAAGTTGACCGCGAAACAGGTGAGCTCAAACTTCTGAAATATTTCGCGGTGGACGATATCGGTCGCGTGATCAACCCGCTTGTTGTCGAAGGTCAAGTGCACGGGGGAGTTGCTCAAGGAGTGGGACAAGCGCTTTTGGAAGAAGTGGTTTACGACTCAAACGGACAGCTTCTTACTTCCAACCTCGGCGATTACCTGATACCAACTTCAGATGTTATTCCTGAGATCGTTTGGGAAAGGACGGAAACACCAAGCGATTCAAATCCGCTTGGGGTAAAGGGTGTGGGCGAAGCAGGCACAATCGGTTCAACGCCAACGATCGTGAACGCGGTAGAGGACGCGCTTTCACCTTATTCAGTGACGATAGACCGAATGCCACTCAAAGCGGAGTATATAAGGTGGCTCATCAAAAACGCCGAGGAAAGAAAGATTTCATCAACCTAAAGAAAACATAAGTGAATAGCAACGCAAAAGCGAGCGAAGGAAGCGCGATTAGCGGATTTGAGATTTCGTTTGTTATAGTGCTTACCAAAGTGGAAAAAACGTTTTGAGCCCCGCTTCTTATGTCAAAAGGACGGGCTAGGGGAGCAAGGCTTTGTATGCTTTGAAGCGCGCTTGTGACCGTGTTGGTGGTCGTTTCACTAGGAGTGATTACGCGTGTCGCATAGGACGTAACGATTGAGCGAATGCCCGCTCCGATCGCAACAAAGCTTGTGAACCCCACTGCAAAGCCGCCAGTTATCCTTTTTACAAGCTTTAAGAGTGCGTTCTTACTCGTTTCTTTGGCTTCGGCGTTTTGTTTGAGAAGCTTCATAGAAGGCACGATCATTATCGCAATACGAGCGGGCGCGTAGTGCTTTACTCTCCTACCCTTTTCGCTAAACCACACGCCTTCGTCTTTTTCTTTGATCAAACCCGCCATAAGTAGCTTTTCCACGTGGTAGCTCACAAGCTGAATCGTGAGGTTCAACTTTTGAGAGATTTCGGAAACCGTTTCAACACCTTCGTAAATCAGCTCAAAAATCGCCCTTCCTGTGTCGTTGTCAAGCTCTTCGGCGATGAGCTTCAACCTTTCTACATCTTTTGGGGAGTCAGCGCTCAGAAGGTCGATCGCCTCATCTTCGTTTATTCCCTTGAATCTTGAGCTCAAGCCTTACCCCAAAGCTCAAACACACCAAAGAATTTAACCATAACTCAAAAAACTTTTTGAGTCAAACATTTAAACGAAAAATTTCTAAAATTGTTGTGAGTTGCGTGAAAGAGATTGGAGCTCGTATAAGCGTGATAATTCCCACGTTGAACGAAGCTAATGGTGTAGCGCACGTGATAAGAGAGGTAAGGCGTGCGCTTCCTTGCTCTGAAATAATCGTGGTCGATGGAGACTCGAGCGACGGAACACCCGATATTGCAAAAAGGGAGGGGGCTAAGCTCATTACCGTTACAAAAAGAGGATATGGAGCTGCGATAAAAGAAGGAATTCGAAAAAGTAGCGGTGAATTCTTGTTGATAGTGGACGGCGATGGCACCTACGACCTTTCAAATTTGGAGGAACTCGTAAAGTGTGCAGACCAAAACACTGTGGTTGTGGGTTGTAGGTTTCACTCCAAACCAGCGGGAATGGGATTTGTGAACTTTGTTGGAAATTTCTTGCTCTCGCTTCTTTTTCGTGTTCTGTGGTTTGTTCCGATAAAAGACTCCCAGTCTGGTCTTAAACTCTTTCCGAAAAAGCTGGGACTCACGCTTTCACAGGATGGTATGGAGATTAGCACAGAGATTCTTGTAAACGCCAAACGAAACTTTTTAAGAATAAAAGAAGTGCAAATTCCAAGCTATAGAAAAAGGTTGGGTGGAAGCTCAAAGCTCAATCCCTTGCGTGATGGCGTGCGCATCGCGCTTTTTGTTTTAAAGCAGAGGTTGACAAGATGAAAGTGGCGTTTGTTCTTGAAAGCTATCCGCCGCACATAGGGGGTTCAGAGAGTAGAGCGTACAACCTCATTAAAAGGTTGCCAAAGAGCTGGGAGATCCACGTGATAACTCCTTGTTTTGACTACGCAAAAAAAGAAGAAGTGCGAGAAAACGTTTTCGTGCACAGATTTGGCGCTTACCACTCCTTTTCATACTTTAAGAACGGCTCAAGGCCGCTTTCTCTTTCTTTGGACATCTCTCAAAGAGCGCTTTTTACGCTAAAAAAGCTTGGAAGTTTTGACGCTTGTGTTTACAGCGAATGGAACCTTTTGACTTTTGCTCTCACACACGCTTTCGTGAGCTCACCAAAGCTTGTAGACTGGTGTGAAGTTCTTGCTGGCCGTATTGCGGGTCTTGCTGGCGTTCTTGAAGCGCTTTTGGAAAAAAACTTGGCGCAAAGAGCGACGCATCACATAGCGGTGAACGAAAAGGTTAAAGAGTTGTTAAAAAACGTGCACAAAGTGGACTCAAAAAGGATAAGCGTTGTTCAAAACGGTGTGGACGAGCGCTTTATCGCTTCATCATTTCCGAAAAAGCAGAGCGGAAGGTTGCTTTACGTGGGAAGGCTCACTCCACACAAAGGTGTTCACAGCTTGTTAATGGTGTTTTCGCGCTTACGTAAGACCCATCCTTACGCCACGCTCCATATCGTAGGAGCTGGTGACCCCTCCTACACGCTTAGTTTAAAAAAGCTTGCGGTTGAGGGTGTTGAATTTTTGGGTGTGCTCAGCGAAAGCGAACTAATTGAAGAGTATAAAAGCGCGCAACTACTCGTTTTGCCAAGCGAAAGAGAGGGTTCTTCACTCGTTTCTCTTGAAGCTATGGCGAACTATACGCCCGTGGTCACAATCGATGCACCGCTCAACCTTAGTAAAAGCGACACGGTGATTCACGGCTTTAATGGGCTAGTGGTCAAACCCTCAAATCTTTTAGACGCTTTACAAGCTGTGTTGAGCGATGAAACCCTTTGGAAGTCGCTTTCACAAAACGCGAACTTGTACGCAAAAGAGAGAAGCTGGAGTAAGTGCGCAAAAAAGCTTGAAGAGGTGCTAAAAAGTGTTTAATCCTTTTAGGTTTCTAAAGTTTGGTGTAAGCGGTGTTGCCGGGTTTTGCGTTTCCGAGTTCACGCTTTGGGTTTGCGTTAGAGTTTTCGGCTATAAGGAGCTACTTGCGGTAAACGTTCTTGCGGCTTTCTTGGGAGTGAGCACAGGGTTTGCGCTCAACGAAAGGTTCACGCTAAAAAGAGAGTTCGTTTCAAAAAGCGGTTTTTTGAACACCCTTCTTAGACTTTTTAAGTTCCAACTCGTCTACGCGCTCGGAAACGCGGTTTCAATCGCAATTGAGCTTTTTCTTTTCTACGTGTTTCGTTTTAATCCGGTTTACGGAAACGTGGCAGGCGCGCTTGTTGCGTACCCTGTGAACTATGTGGTGAGCATGAGCTATGTCTGGAAAGTCAAGCCTTAACGAAGCGCTTGTTTTGACACTTTGCGTCACGCTTTCGCTAATCGTGAGATTTGCGGTTTTGCTCACAAAGCCGAGTTTCGTGGTAGCGGGTGACAGCGGTGAATACGCCGCTTTGGTGCGCGAGCTGGTTTCGAACAATTTTGCGGTTCCTTCTAAAAACTGGATATACTACCCTGGAAGTAGCTGGATTTACCCTCCGCTTTTGCTTGAAATCTTTGCGCTTCTTACGAAAATTTTTGGTGAGCGTGGTCTTACTATACTTCACATCATGAGCGTTTTTTCGGTGACAGTCGACTCTTTGAGTGTTATTCCTTTTTACTACACCATTAAACGGCTTTTCGGAAAAGCGAGCGCGGTGTTCGGAGCTTTCCTTTTTGTGGGCTATTATCCTGACATTTACGCGCTCACGTGGGGCGCTCACCCGCAGATATTTGCGACGTTTTTACTTTTGTGTTCGTTTTACTTTTTGGTGCGCGCGGTTGAGTCGCAAAGCCTACGCTTTTTTGCTTTTTCTGGATTAACTCTTTCGCTCATTTCGCTGAGCCACGACCTTACAACGTTTGTTGCGCTTAGCGGTTTAGGCGTTTACTTTGTGACAAGATGTATAAAAGCGATACGCACCAAAATCGTAGACAAAACACTCGTGGGAGTAGCGATTTCACTTGCAATCTTTTTGCCTTCTTTTGGTTACTGGTATTTACCACGTTTGAGCTGGGTTTTGGGCGTCGCCTTTTCAGCTCAAAGCGCAGGCTTTACGCCAAACTTTTCGTCTTTTGTGGGCTCTGTGGTTCAACCTTTAGGACCTGTTTTCCCGTTTTTGCTACTACTTCTTCTTTTGTTTTCGTTCTTATCGGCAAAGAAGCTATCAAGAATGGAAAAGGGTGAGGGAGTTTGGTTGCTTATCAGTTTTGTCATAGGCGCTTTCATTCTTATGCTTTTTGAGTTGAAAGACGTGGTTCTTGCGACGAGGTTGAGCTACTATATTTTTCTTCCTGCGGCGTTGCTTGTGTGTTTTGTCAACAGAAAAAGAAGCACACTTTTTGCGCTCTTTTTGGCTTCTCTTCTTGTTTTAAACGTAGCGGTTGCGGTTCAAGCGAACTCACGCGCGCACACCTATTTTGATGAGTGTTTCGAGTGCGACTCAAGAGCGCTTGTCACGCAGATGCGAGTTCTTACTTGGATTGCCCAAAACGTCCCAAGAAGTGCTGTCTTTGCGAGTGCTGGTGAACTTGGGTATTACATCGCGGGTTTGGATGGCAACCCTACGCTGGTGTACCATCCGCTTGAATATCTCACACAACCTCAGGAAAAGGCTGAGAGCCTTGCGGCTTACGTTCTGGTTTACCAGTCAGCTCAAAACCTTTCTCTTACGATAAAGTATGTGTTCTTGTACAACGTGTCGTATGTTGTTGTGTACAACCCAGTTGTTCAAACTCCGTGTTTCTACGAGGCTGTGTACAAAGATAGCACAGTAACGGTTTTTAGGGTTGTACACGACCCTTCTTGCGTTTTCTCTCAACAAACGATGTAATCACTTTGTTTGCTCCACGTTCTTTTTTGCCATTTCTGCGAGCTCTTTTATACCAAACAGCCCAACTGGAGACATGAACGCGGTTGAGCCGGCTGGTGGAACGTTACTTGGAATAAGTATTATCATGTTTTTGCCTTGTAACCCTAGCTCGTATATTATGTTGAGCCATCTGAGCTCAAACGCCCTATCGTTACCCACATACTGATTTGCGGCCTCAACCATTTTTTGAGCGGCCTCAAACTCTGCTAGCGCAAGCGTCACGCGCGCCCTCCTTTCACGTTCAGCCTGTGCCTGCCTCGACATTGCTTCTTGTAAAGCTGGAGGAATCGAAACATCTCTGATTTCAACGCTTGTCACCTTTACCCCCCACGCTTCAGTTTTGTTGTCTATTATTTCTCGCGCGTAAGCGCCAATCTTTTCTCTTTCCGCAAGTAGCTCATCAAAAGTGGTTTGTCCAATCACTTCTCTTAGCGTGGTTTGAGCGGCGTACTGCGTCGCAAGAATGTAGTTTTCGGCGCCCAAAACAACTTTTTCAAGGTCCACTGGTTGAAAGTACATGACAGCGTCAACCACAACTGGTACGTTGTCCTTTGTGAAAGTTTGTTCAGTTTTGAAAGATGTCACTTGGAGCCTTGTGGATATCACAAAAGGAATTTTGCTTATTATCGGTACGATATAGATTATTCCAGGCCCTTTAAGGCCACGGTACCTTCCAAGAACGAGCACAGGCGCCCTTTCCCACTCTTTCAAAATCTTTATTCCGCTCAAAAGTATGGCTAGCACTATAATCGCGATAAAAACTTCAATTCCAACCAAAACGTAGTTTACCATTGTTATCTAATAAATGCGACAAGGGCTTATTAACGTTCCTATTTGTGGGTTTGAAAAGCTTTAAATAGCGGTTAAGCTCTTCATGTGTACCTTGGCGTACTTTTTGGATTCCTTTGAGGACCTTGCAAGGACGCTTGTTGAAAGCTTGGATTTAAAAGGTCTTACGAAGCGCGCGCTCGACAAGAAGCTTCCGCTTGAAGTGAGGTTAAAGCTCGTTGACGCGCTTTCTCGCTACGGCGAAGACGCAAGAGCGCCACTAGAAAGAATAGCAAAAAAGAGCAAAGAAGAAGAGCTCAAAAAACGCGCAGGCGAACTGCTTAAGCTATTGGAAAAGCGTTAATCGCTAGGTGGCTCGAGCATCTCGACTTGGGAAAGAAGCTTGAGCGCTTCTTCGATCGCTCTGTCAAGCTGCGGGTCTCTGCCTTGCATATAATCCTCTGGTGTGATTTCGACTTCTATCGTGGGGTCAGTTCCGTAGTTTTCAACTCCCCATCCCACATCCTTAAACCAGAACGCAAACTGAGGTTGTGTGACAAAAGTGCCGTCCACAAGCGATATCCTTGGGTTTATTCCTATCACACCTCCCCAAGTGCGCGTTCCGATTACTGGTCCTAGTGAAAGCAGTTTAAAGCTGTGAGTAAAGATGTCGCCGTCTGAGCCCGCTTGCTCGTTCGTGATCACCACGATAGGTCCTTTCACCGAATCGCTCGGATATGGCTCTGGCTTTCCTCTCCTTGGTTTGTCGTAACCAATTCTCTTTCGCATAAGCTTTTCTAGTATGAGCTGAGAAACATGACCTCCTCCATTAAAACGAACGTCGACGATAAGCCCGTCTTTTTCCGTTTCAAGCGGAAATAGCCTGTTAAACTCCGCAAACCCTCTTGGACCCATATCGGGTATATGAACGTAACCCAGTCTGCCTTTCGACTTTTCGTGAACGTACCTTCTGTTTCGTTCTACCCACGCTCTGTAAATAAGCTGCCTTTCGTCTCTGAGCGTTCTTACGACCACGTCCCAAACTTTGTCCCCTCTTTTCAGTTTGAGCGTGACGAGCTCGCCCGCGATGTTCCACAGCGCCGCCTCTGGTGTGAGCTCTTTTGTGAGCGTGATGCCGTTTATCGCCACTATTTTATCGCCAAGTTGCGCGTCAACCCCAGCGCTAAGAAGAGGTGAGCGTTCACCTTCGTTTGCTGGGTCTCCGACGTAAAACCTTGTGATTTCGTAGCCGTCGCCCGCCCATCTGTGTTCAATCCCAAGACCTCCTACAGGTTGTGCGTCACCCGTCATCAAATCTCCTCCGATTTCGTAAGCGTGCGAAGTGCCCATTTCACCTTGTAGTTCACGTATCACATCGGAAAGCTCAAACCGAGTGCTCACCCTTTCCACAAGCTTTGAGTAGCGTTCGTAGATCGCGTTCCAGTCGACGCCCGAAAGGTCTTCTCTCCAGTAGTTTTCACGCATAAGCCTCCAAGTTTCTCTGAGCATCTGCTTCCATTCAAGCCGCGGGTCGATGAGCGGCTTAATTCTTGAAAGGTCGACCCAACCTGTCTTCTTACTGAATTCACTTGGAGGTTGCTCCTGGGGTTTTTCGAGTGCGGAAACCACTCTGATTTTGTCCGAAACTCTTATCGCAACGGTTGAGCGGTCCATTGAGCCTTCAAAATCGCTCACACCACTCAAGAAAACTTCCTTACTTCTTGTGGAAATGTCAAAAACCTCTATCACTCCGCCTGGTTTTGCTTTGGAAAAAAGCCAGTATTTTATCGCGCCTTCAACTGGGAAGGAAAGTAGAAACACTCTACCCTTTTGAGAGCCCCAAATCTTTACATAGTTCGCTTCTTCGACGGGAAAAGCTTCTATTCTGTTCTCTAATCCCTCAATGTCTATCGAAAACGCCTGTTCCTTAGCGCTTTGTTCTTCGACCGAAAGCTGAGGCACTGATGTGAAAGGCGAAGGTTCACCCTTTTTCAAGACCACAAGGAAAGGTTTAACTGGTTTTGGGAAGCTCAGGTCAAAAACGAGCTTGTCGTAAACAGGGTCGAGTGATCGCCTTGAGAGGTAGTAAAGATATTTGCCTTCTGGGTCGAAAGAGGGCGAAAAGTCGCTCGATGTAGGAGTTGTTACGCGAACAACTTTTCCGCTTGCACAGGCAAGCCTTATCGAAGATGCGTGAAGGTTTTCTGGGAAAGAATAAGCGAGCCACTCTCCGTCGGGCGACCAGTCAACGTCGGATATCACACCGTACTCCGACTTGTCTAAAAGCGTGCTCTTTGGAGGTTTTTGCTCAAAATCGACAAGCCAAAGCTCAAACCTGTTGTTGGTTAGCGCGACACGTCTTTTTTTGGGCGAACACTTTAAGCTTTCGATGTGCCCAAAGTCAAAGTCAAGAAGCGTTCGCTCTCCTGTTTTGAGATCGAAAAAAACCAGCCTTTCTTCACCAGTTTCGTCGCTCACCGCAACGACTTCGTGACCGGTTGAAAGGAACCTTGAAAGCCTTAGCCTTTCCGCTTTCTTGTCTTGGGAAAGCTTGAGCACAGGTCCTTCCCAGTTTCCCATGACGAACGATTTACCGCGCGTTGTGACAGAAATCGTGTGACCCTTTGGGTGAAGCGTGAACTCTTCCATAAAGCGCGCAGGGTCGACAAACCTAGGTGAAGAGTGCTTTCCGCTCAGTAAAACCTTGATTTTGAGTCTTCTTTCTTTTTCGGTGAGCGGCTCAAACAAGTAAACGTATCCTGCTACGTGATACACGATTCTCAAACCATCGCTGTTTGCGTTTCTAACGTAATACTCTTTGTGGTTGGTGTGTCTTCTCAAATCATCGCCTTCGGGATTCACACTGTAAAGGTTTCCCACGCCTTCGTGATCGCTCACAAAATAAACCCTACCGTTCACCCACATTGGCGAGTTTATGTTTCCGTTTAGCTCTAGCTTTTTGAAACCGCCATTTGGCTGTTGAATCCACAGCTTTCCTCTTGCTCCCCCTTTGTAGCGCTTCCAGTAAGTAAGGTCGTAGCAGTTTCTTCCCAACACAATTCTTTCCCCAAAGACTATCACGTTTGCTCGACCATACGGTAGTGGCTCTGGGGCACCGCCTTCTGGGTCGATCTTCCAAAGCTCTGACCAAGTTCTAAAGGGCTTTTTTGCGTCCGTGGAAACCACCACTTTGTTGTCAGGAGTCCAGCCTGCGACATTTGTTGAAACGGAACCAAAGTACGTGAGCCTTTTTGCGATACCACCTTCTACAGGAATGGTGTACACTTCGGCCACCTGTAGCTCAGAACCATGAAGGAGTCGAAAAGCGATGTACCGACCGTCTGGCGAAAACCTAGGATTTGAAACCACTCCTAGTGCGTTTGTTATTCTGCGCGCGACAATTTCTCGCTCTGGATCTTCTGGTAGCTCAGCAAGCCAAAGGTCGTCCTCGGCTACAAACGCGAGTTTTCTTTCGTGTATTGTCGGGTAAAGAATGTAAGCATCCATAAAAAAGCGCAACTCTTACGTTGTATAAGCGTTACTAATCACTTATTACCACGTGCGTTAATAGATTTGTGTGAGTGGCAAAAGGGTTGAAAGATTAAAAAGAAGAGCTTTGAGACTATTAGAGGACGCAAGGGCGGATTTTGAGCAAGGTTTCTATGACCTTTCTTGTTTTCACTAGAACAAGCGCTACAGCTATTTGTGAAGGCGATTGTTTTTGAGCTTTTTGCAAAAGAATACGAAGGTCACGGTTTAAGGGAACTACTAGGATATCTCTCAAAGCTTCTAAGAGAAAGTGATTACAACGAATTGGCCGAAAGAATAGACGAACACATAAGAAA
>Ga0081529_129781_pt1 | contig 15072 bp, 19 predicted proteins | sample EchGeymetagenome_FD_71012 | JGI IMG/M metagenome (GOLD analysis project Ga0081529, IMG submission 71012) | Ferrous microbial mat and aquatic microbial communities from Echinus Geyser, Yellowstone National Park, USA - transect B T=78-80 C v2... ...
AGAAGGAGAGACCAAGAGTCCTAGCAAAAGCCCTGGCAAGGCTAGTCTTGGCAAGGCCGGGAAAACCCTCAACAAGAACATGACCACCAACCAACAAACAACCAAACAACAACCTAACCTCGAGGTCATACCCAATTACTGCCTTGGAAACCTCCCTAACGACAGAATCAACAGCATTTTTTACATAATCTAAATTCATTAATACCTCCCTAGTAATGCCAAGACCTAGGCGTTTTTAAACTCATCTCATCCTTACATGGCTAATGATCACAAATATTAAATAACCAATAACCCAGGGTAGAACGAGGATTAAGCCAATAATTACTGAGTATAGCACATTGCCGTATCCGAAGCCCAGCATGGAACCGCCATAAGATGGTGTTGGTAGGAACATAACCCACCCACTATTAGTATAGGCTTCATCCCATAGTACGCCCGTTGATGAGCTGAAGATGTATTGACCATTGTAGTACACACCGTAAAAACCAAAAGTAGCCCTAGCAGGTATGCCATAAACCCTCAATACATACATTGCAACCGTGACGAAATCCACGATCGAACCTTTACCGCTTCGTAATAGATTTTCAGGCCCTGCAGAATAATTAACAAGCCTATACCCACCACCCACTAATTTCTGAAAGACTTCATTAATTGCGCGTAATTCATTGTTATTAATGGCACCAGATAAATGCGCAATAGAGCTTTCTGTTACATTGATATTGATGGGTCCCAAATATACCATTGCATACATGAGGTTATAACCCTCAAATGCCTCGCCTAGTTTACGGCACACATACATGATGTAGCTTGCCGATGTTATGGGTGCCTCTGCAATGACTATATCACCAGGTTCAAGTAGCATTAATTCAGTGGCTGGTGATGTTTTTACTATGGTCACGTTACTCGTGAAGTATGTTATTGGTGGTTCCTGATTAATCACCACAGGTATTGGCACTATCCGAGTCGGTGTGAAAAACGTGGCATTCACAACATAGCTACTGCAATCATAACCACTACTAAGGGGTATTGTCAAACTCGTTGATTCATTGACTGTAATTAATGGCAGCGTATTTATCATGGTACCATTACCATACTCATTAAATACTAGGTATCTAAACACCACAGGTATCCTTGACTGAACAACAGCCATAAAATTCGTGTAATTGCCCAACAGAAGCTCCGTAGGTACACTGACGGCTTCATAACTAATGATTGGCGTGAAGGAGCCTATGAAGTTTGACTTCGTAATTAAGCCCTGGTAAACTCCAACATAGACGAAATTACCCAACCTAAGGAGCCCCGCGAACCTACCCTCATAAACCCCCTGGGGAACGATAATATAACCCGATGAATTGGCATAAGACACCCCATAAACGACCAGGGAATAGGCACTACCGACATAGGTTAATGACGCATTCATTACTATTGTTAATGGATTCGTTTGCGGTTCGCCAACTAAAATATTCAATAGCAAAAGCATTATTAGTAAGTTCATTAAGTAGTTATGGAAATGGGAGTTAATAAACCATTTACACTGATACTAACCCTACTTATCCTAGTCCTAATAATGATCGCAGATGCTACTGCGGCTACGAACTACATGGGCTTTTATGAAGTAATTAATTGGCCCATTATCAGCATATCCATCATTAATGGTACATCCACAAGCCATGGTGTGATAATCATAATTTCACCAAACAAGCCCGTTAATCAACAATACTACATATTCGCAGGAATTGGCGTACTGGGTAATGGTTATTTCCTAATTGATGGCATGCTCTATCCAAATGGTACAATAAGCATATACTCATTAACATTATTAAACACAACCATAAGTAAAGGCAACGTAACCACGGCGGTCACATACAACAATACCGAGTATGGCGGATTCGAGAACATCATTGTGGGTGGCCATACGTACCGCGAAGGTCGAGTACCGATAATGCCGTTACGAACATCCTCATCTCAGGCCACTGCTAATACGACGGCAACAGGTATGGGTGGCTCGGTTAATTCATTGACCGCAAAAAGTAAGGTTGTGGTTAACAATTTATCACTAAGGTACCTGGTTGTTATGGTTTCGTTAATAACGTCGTTTTCATTAATAACCTTATCCATAATCCTACCCCTCATTGGTACTGGACGTAGTGAGGGCAGGGTGTGCATCAATGATTCGTTCATAAGACTCATTCGTAAGCTGGGACTCAGTAATCCATCATTGACGCATAGGGATGTTGGGGATTACCTAGTAAATCATCTCCATGTTAATGAGGGGCTTGTTAACAAGTTAATTAATTACTACGAAATTGCCATATATGGTGGGGTCCACATTGAGTGTGAGGAATTTAAGGCGCTTATTAAGCAGGTAATCGATGAGGGTATTCGTAGGAGGCATCGATGAGGCTGGTCGTGGACCCGTGATTGGACCCATGGTCATAGCAATAGCCGTAATAGACGACATGGACAAACTAAAGAATATCGGTGTTAGGGATTCTAAGGAATTAAGCCCACAGGGTAGGTCTAGGTTATTGAATGTGCTTAGGTCAATCCTAACATACATGGATTATGAGGTCATAGAGCCCGAAACAATCGATAGGTATGTTTATTTAAACGCACTAAATAAGCTTGAGGCCGAGGTTGCGGTCAAACTAATAGGTAGGGCGTTAAGGATTGTAAACCTAGTCAGGGTTTACATTGACTCACCAGACCCGAATGCGAAAAGGTATGGAGATTTGATCAGGAGGTCTGTTGGCAGTGTTGAGGTTATCTCAATGAATAAGGCGGATAAGTTGATTCCAATAGTTTCAGCGGCAAGCATAATTGCCAAGGTGACCAGGGACTCAATAATTGAGGAGTTACATAGGGAGTATGGTGACTTCGGCAGTGGTTATCCCAGTGATCCCAGGACAATAGGCTTCCTAAGGAATTGGGTTAGGGAGCATGGTGACTTACCACCAATAGTTCGCCGTAGTTGGTCAACAATTAGGCGGTTAACCGGTGGTGGATTGGACGCATTCCTTTAGGTTACGTTTTGTAACGAGGATCTTAATGGTAAATCATGTCTGGTGCGGAATTGATTGTTCGTCATCACTAAGTATAAATACCCAGGTTGGTTAGCTAATTTGTATGAGGACGAGCATATTAATAGCCATAATTGGTCTCGTATTTATGGTAATTGGGTTTATTGTATTGGCAATAATCGATAACGTGTTGTTATCATCATCACTCTTCATAATAGGCTTTCTCCTGAACATCCTAGGGATTCTAATGATCAATAGGGACATTGAGAACTTAATAATCAAACTCGAGATGGAGAGCAATAAACCAGGTCCCGAGGATATAAAGAAAAGACCCCTTAGGAAACCAAGGAGAGGTTGACCGTCATTATTCACAGTAATTCTTATTTAAATGATTTAAGTACGTAATAGGTAGGGTTGGTGGTTTCGTGAGGACTATATTAATAACGAGTGGGACGAAGGGTGGCACGGGCAAAACAACAATAGCAATAAACATAGCCGTGGTACTCGCCTATGAACTAAGGAACAAGGCCCAATACCCAGTGGTACTCCTGGACCTAGGCATAGATAGCGGCACAGCAACAATGCTGCTACTTGGCGATGTCGAGACGAGGCTACCGTACACACTGACCGATTATCTCATGGGTAGGATACCGGATCCACTATCGACACTCTACGTTAAGACGTGGCAGGTTGGTGACGAAACATTTAAGTTAGTATTCACAGCATCCCTAGGCCAATACCCAAGTCAGGTAAGAATTGATAGATATTTGCTCAGGGGGTTAATAAATGCTGTAAGTGCTGTATCCCCACTGTATGTAATTATGGACTCACCTGCCCTCGGTCTATCCTATGATACATTAACTACATTGCTGGAAGCCAGCGATAACGTTATTCTAGTCTCAATACCAGACCACAGTAGCCTAAGGGCTGTTGGCAACGTCGCCAACCTAATGCAGGAAATGAAGGTCAGCAATAAATTATTGAGACCGATACTAAACATGCTAAACATAAAATACCCAATGGATGCACTGAGTAATCTTCCATGGACTAGGTTAGTGAAGGATATGGTTGGTGTCGAACCTCATGTCATACCATACGACGAGTTATTCCCAATAGTTAGGCAAGCCCTCGAGATAGAGAGCCTGAAGCTATCATTTTATGAATCACCGGCGCTGGACGCGATTTTTAAGTACATAGACTATTTAATGGAAACGGCACCACCCTAATACGGCACACTCGTGGATAGCCCAGACATGGAGCCAAACAAGGCGTTGGCGAGGAATGGCGACATTGCATAAACAATCACAACCATCAGTGTGAGAACAACAGCATGCCTAAACCCAAGGGATAGCTCACCTTCACCCAACTTACCAGCTATCAACCCCATAATGAAGGAGTCGATTGTTATCGTGAACGAGAAGGACGTAGCAAGCAAATTAACCAATGGACTTGATGATGGACCTGAGGCAATACCGCCAGGACCGATCCTAGTCACTATGGCGACCACCGAGAATATCAAGACGACGAGAGTCACGATCAATATAACGGCACCTATGTAGGGCACATACCTCAACGGTCTAAGCCTAGACCTCATATTCTCCTGAACACTAACAATCGATGACGCGAAGTTGGCGAGCATATCCAAAACCTGTGGTGAGGCGCCGCCCAGGTCTATTGTTTCTGTGAGTAGGAACGTGAAGACCCTGGAGTAATAGCTGTGTAGTTTCAGCATTATTGAAGAGAGCACCTCCCTAATTGGTACACCATACCTAATCTGCTTAACCATCCTATCAAGCAATTGATCAAAGGCACCATACCTCCTCGTATACCTAAGCGTCTCGAAAGTCTTCTCAGGCGTGAACCCACTCTTCCTCAACTCGGTCACGTCCCTCAGGAACTCGGCATACTCCCTATCAATCTCCCACCTCTCCCTAACAATCTTCATGGAGTAGATAGCCGTGGGTACGAAGGAGAGGGCTAGGGTTAACCCAAAGACGATGGTGTAATCGAGGGGTATCGGTATACCATGAATATAGATCCTATTACTCAAATCTCTATGAAACAACAGGTCATACTCAAGAAAACCAAGAATAGCGGCAGCACCAAGGGACGCACCAGCCCATTTATACGGCCTATAATCAGTGTATGGCGACCTAAAGGTTGAAACCTCACCGAGGTATATGAAGGCGATGGATATTGCTGGGACGATAAATAAACCAAATAGGTAGTTCGAATTGATAGCCTGCATAAACGCCGCATACCTATTACCAAAGGGAGTCACTGCCTGGGCTAGGTAAAGCACGTCAAGCCCAATCAATAATATTGCGGCGGAACCTATGTAACTCTCCATGAGCATTCCCAGGAACTCGGCAGCCCTATTCATACGCTCGATGGCGTTACTAACAATGTCATGAAGCCTAGTATTTATGTAATGAACAACATCACCACCCGTCCTAACCGTGGTTATGTAACCACTAATGAACTCCCTAAGCATCCTACTCTCGATCACCGACGAAACATTGGATAAAGCCGTCAACGGATCCTCACCAAAAACCCTAAACCTAATATAAGCCCACCTAGCAACCCTACCCATAACCTCCAGGATCTTGGCCTCAGCAATCCTCTCCACAGCCCTAAAGACGGATAAACCAGAGTTTGTTATGGCTGATACGTAGGCCACGAAGAACGGCAACTCCGTATCAACCTTAAACGCCAAGTCGCTTGACGTTATCCTCGGTAGACTGATCATCATTTCATAGACAATGAACGGCAGGAAAATGAGAATAGCACCAATACCCATAAGCACCAGATCCCTAATCCCATACTGGGTCGTGAATAGAAGCCTCATTTTTAATAGAATCAGGGCATTGTTTAGATTAAGCATAATTAACACAACACCCAGCGGCGCCGCCACAGCTAACATTATAACTGATATGAATAGGGTCCTGGCCAAATAACGTTCAGGGCTTGTGAACGACAACGAAGCCTGGAGATTCTTCATGAGCTTCTCGTAAATCTTGGTTCCCCTCAGCCTAAGTATTAATGGTCCCATCACCGATAGTGCAATCTCGTCTAGATCCACATTCTATTTCACAAATTCAACTTTATAAACTTACCTCTACATGAAAAACGTCAAGGCCCTAGTCAGTATATACACAGCAAAGGCAAGAATCCCGAGGGCGGAGATGAGCTTAATGACGAAATCAACCCTGGAACCGCCGTAAACCTTACCAAAGTGCACAGCAAGCGGAAACACCACAACCCATATTAGGATCGCCAGAAACAAACCAACAACACTAAGTATACCAAATATATTCATAAACGACAAACCAGCCGTCAACCACCAAAACACCTGGTACGGATTAGATAAGCCCATGGAAATACCCATAAAATAACTAAGCAGGGGAGACCTGCCACCAACAACTTTCCTGAGCGAAAACGTGGACCTCAATATCGACACCGCAAGATAAGCCATCACGAAGAAACCCACTATGTAAAGGTAATGAGCATAGTAACCGAGAATCCTCGAGAAATAGTACGTAAGAACCATGAAGATGGCATCGGCAGACATTGCACCAAGACCCGTACTAGTACCATGTAACGGAGAACGCGTAGACTCGGCAGCAATGAGGGCATTCATGGGACCAGGGGGAACGGCAAGGAGGAAACCAAAGGCCATCCCAAGCAATAAATCATAGAGAGGACTTAGCATATGCCCAGGGTACAAAACACAAAATTAAGCCTTACCCTGCCCGAGATACTCAGCGGCCTTATTCCTCAACGGCACCAACCAATCAAGCCCCAAACCCCTCAGATACTCAACAGACGGAAGCCCAGTCTCCAGATCCCAACCCCTCAACCTATAGAATTCCCTGAGCGCCTCCACAACCTCCTCCCTCCCAAGTCTCGGTCCATTGGGATCATTGATCATCTTGTACGGCACTTCACTCCAAGGATCAACATGGCCAGTGAGCACATGCCAAACCCTGGCTATTGTGTCAATCCTAACACTAACCCTAGCCAAGTCATCCCTACTAACGTGCCTACCCGTGGCTGCCTCGTAGAAGTTAACCAAGTCCTCCCACTTGTATGGATTGAACACGCAGAGTCCCATTGAGTCCATGACAGCCTTATGATCCCTATCGTTAATCATCGACGATACAGTATCCCTCAACGGCGTATCCTCAGAATGCATCTCAGGCCAACCACGTAGGTGAGAGGCGCCAACATCAGCCGTTAAGTAGGAGATGACTAAACCCCTGAGAGGTCCATTGGGATACCAGGCAGGTAAGGCTATATTCTTGATATGGACAGCAAACTCGGAACCCTTACCCAACCTCTTCACGGCATTAGCAACACCGTCAGCGAGGACTGCACCAAAACCACGCCTATGGGCCATATCCTCAAGGAGCCTGAGCACGGCATCACCATTGCCAAACCTAAGCTCAAAACCAACCTCACCCCTGCTCAACAAACCATGTTCATAGAGATCCATAACCCAGGCAATGGCATTACCAGCCCCAATTGCATCGAGACCCAGATCATCAGCAAGCCTCATGGCCTTAAGGACAAGGGCCTTGTCAAAGACACCGACGGCAGCGCCCAACAAGCCCCACTTCTCATACTCAGGCTTAACAAAATCATCCTCACCGGGTATCCTAACCCATCTTGAGCACTTGACGGGGCATAGGGACCCAACAATCTTTATGGGCTTACCTGGAAAACCAACCTCAATATCCTTAATCGCGATGCCACTAAGTTTCTGGGCCTCATCCTCACCAAGCTTGGGTCTGCCGTAATTGTACGCCGGCGAAACACCCATGGCACCGCTGATCAGGAGCCCATTGTTCGTGCCGTACTCCCTATGCTCAGCAGCCTCATAACCAGTCCTAAACCTCTCGTAAACCTCCAGGAACAAGCTCCTCAACCTATCCCTATCAGCAACCTCAACCCTAGGTATGCCATAGACCGCAACAGCCTTAAGACCCTTGGCACCAAAGACGGCGCCAAGACCACCCCTACCACCAGACCTCTCACCATCAACCATTATGTTGGCAACACCAACCCTATTCTCACCGGCGGGCCCAATGACCATTACCGAAGCCGCCCTATTGGTCTCCTCCCTAACCAACTTAACAGCGTCCCTCGTCGACCTACCCCACACCTTGGTCGCATCCTTAACCTCAACAACACCATCATGAATCCAAAGATAAACAGGATCCCTCGAAGCTCCCTCAATGATTAACGCATCAAAACCAGCACCACGCAGGAAATACGAAAACCACTCACCAACACTAGTATCATGAATCAAACCACTCAACGGACTAACAGCACCAACAATAGTCTTAGCAGCCGCAGGAGCCAAACCAGCCAGGGCACCAGCGGCAATAACAATCTTATTACCGGGCGAAAAGGCATCAACACCCGGGGTTAATTCCCTACTTAATAATCCATAGACAAAGCCCTTACCACCAATGAACAAGTCAATTAACCAACCAGGCGCCTCCTCAACCTTAACAAATCCATTCGTTAAATCCACCCTGGCAATACGCCCAACGTAACCGAACATCGCGAACCACAATGACAAACCCACTTATAAACGTGATGCTAGAAATCGTAGAAAATAATCCACTAACGAAACATCAATAATTCATCTAGCGAATAAATTAAAACCATGTGGTTGAACAAACTGATCCACACATCTCAAACTCAACCATAACCCTCCCAACACAATACCTCACCCCACGGAAACCACACGAACATCATATACCACCACCCAAGCCTCCAACATACCAGAGCATGTTAAGGATTCCCAACCACCCACACGTACCCCAACAACCTTGTGCACCCCCAACTCCTGAACAGCACCAACTACACAATCAACATCCTAATTCACGCCGTCCTCTACGATGAACCACCACAGCCGCCGCTACAACGACAATAATGACGACCAGGAACATGAATCTTGTGCAGTTTGGTGTGTATATTATTTCTAGGCTTGGTGGATCGCACCAACACATGAATCACCACCTAACTCACCAAAACCAACCAAGCAAACCCTGGCGGGCCCGGTGGGATTCGAACCCACGACCTACGGGTTAAGAGCCTACAAAGCAGTAGATAGAACCAGGTCTAGCCGTAAATGGGTTTTACGAACGTGTCACCCGATTGCATGGGTTCGATTCAACGAACCCGTAAACGACTGACCCCTGGCGAACATACCGCATGATAAGCACTAAATCCTGGTATAAAAGCCTGAATTCACGATGCCCCTCTTACACGCTTTAGTTGTGGTTTTCCTGTTAGGGGATTTAGGGGTTGAATTGTATGGTTGAAAGAGCTCTGAGGGTTGGTAAAGGCATATGTGTGATTAGTTTTGTTTTGCGTTTTTGTGCATGTAGAAAGAGTTTTTGGGAGGTAGAAAGTAATTAATCAATCACATGCCAGTGTTTATTAAGTAATTTGTGAAATAGAACGCGTATGAGGTCTACAAATAGAATGGATAGGAGGGGTATATCGAACGTAGTTGCGACGATAATACTGATAGCAGTGGCTATAGCACTGGCAGTGGCTGTGGCAGTGTGGGTCTTTGGTTTGGCTGGTGGTGCTGCGAAGACAGCGACACTACAGATACAGGCTGTTAGTTTGAATGGTACTGCCTCGTTGACACCTGGACCTGGGACTGCGTATTTGTCGTTGCTTGTCAACAACCCATCGAGTACTGCCGTTGGAATTAACGGGTTCACGCTGGGTGGCCTAACGTGCACCTTCAGCCCGCCAATATCAGTACCGGCTGGAACCCAGGGCGAATTCCTTGTAATAAAGCTCACAGGCTCAAGTGGTTACTTCACAGGCGTTAGTACTATATACCTGGGTGGATCACAGCTGAAGAGTATATCCGCAACGTGTAGTGGGAACCAGACCGCCGCTGTTGGCGCTCAATACAGCGGTTATTTAACAACAGTTAGTGGCCAGACCTACCCATTCACAGTAACAGCAACCTCATAACATAAACGTCTCTTGTAAAGTCTCGTTAAAATTTTCTTCCGTGTTTCTCTTTTATTTGTGTTGGTTTGGTGGTTTTTGTGGGCTTGCCTATTGAGTTGTTGAGGTTGAGGGATGAGTTGCTTAGGTACGTGGATGAGCCACTGAGGGCTTGGGTTGATGAGTACCTGGTCTTCCTAGACGGGTTCATTAGGTGCCTCGACTCACGCCATAGGGAGTTACTCCTGTGCGACTCCGACGAGCCTGGCGTTGTTAGGGCTAGGGTTAACAGCTACTACGCATACCTAATCCACAGGGGTTACGTAACCGCTTACGAACTACTCAAGAACGGGCACATCAGGGGTTACGGAGCAGTGTATAGGTGGCTCAGGGTGTTCAGAAACGCCTCATGTAATGGTTAAACAACCTGGTTGCCGCATTCCCTCAGCAGTAAATCCTTGGCACATGCCTGAAGCACCACTGCCTAGGTTTCCTGTGTCTTGGTGGTTTGAAGGTAGTATGTTGAAGATACTTCTAGATAAGCGTTGGAATTGATGTATCGAGTTGGTTCAGAGAGTGACGGCGACTCATTTCTGTGCATCTAGGTGTTTAGTGTCTTTTCAGTTCCTCGTTATATAGGTGCCTCTTTGCTTTGCGGAATATCTCCTTAATTCTCCTGGACTCGGTTATTCCAGAGTCGAGGGTTACGAGCCCATTGCACTCATCATCAACTAGTGCTGATGCCAGTATTAGGGTGTCCATTGAGTGGATCCATGTAACCTCACTTCTTAATTCGTTGATGTAATTCACGAAGTCGCCCAGTTTTTCATCCTTAATTACAAATATGTCTATTAAGCCCTCAGCCATACCGTTGAGTAATACGTAGAGTGGGTCGTCGGGTATGTACAATGCTTGTTTTAATCGCTCCACATCTTTTCGGTACTCATTAATGAATTCCGCCAATACAAATGGAGACACCTTAATGACGCACTCACTATTACGGCACCTTTGTAATAAATTGCGTAGGATACCTGGGTCTGATAATACGTTTGTGTCCACGTGGAAGCAATTCACGTAGAGCACCTAGGCCTTAAGTATGCCTAGGCTTTTAAGTAGCTTTAACGCTCTGTCAATATCGTTGTCCGTGACCCATGGCTTTAGGAACTTCACGTGGTCGATTGCGCCGTTTAAATCGTTCCTGTAGTCGGGACTCCTGAGGAGGTTGGCTATTGTTGCTGCGACTTCTAGCGCGGTTGTGTCCCACTTATTGAGTTCGTTAATGAGCCTATCCATTTCATCACTGCAAACCCCACCCTCTACGCAGAGCTCGGCTAACCTGCCTATCTCCTCGTCGCCGAGTCTCGCCAGTAGGTAGTAGTCATTGGCAAGGGTGGGTGAGTATGGTCCGTGGTAGTAGAGGGTGAATTCGTAACCGAGGTCGAGGCCTAACCGCTTTAGGAAGTAAACGACCTTTTGAATCCTAATCCTGGTATCGAGACCATCATCACCATCACTAAGGACCTCACCGGCCCTAACCCCCAACTCCCTAATCACAAAAGCCAATTGGGCAAATCTACTACTCATATGCCTCCTTAATAAGTAATAAGTAAGTAGCTTTATAAAAACCTTACAGCTCTTAAAGGGTGGTGCCATGCCCTGTAGGGTGTTGACTATTGATTCGGAGATGCCTTGCTGATCATGTTACGAAGCTTTTCGCGCTGGGCTTGTCTCTGTCAAGTGGTATGATTCGCATTGTGTTCAATCTCTGATGCTGAACTCAAGCGTGCGCCTAGGGTTCTTGTTCTTGATTCTAGCCCCTGGGTTTTGCTCGGTGATTGGTTTTATCGATGTTCTTTGAGTATTTGTGAATGTGTTGTTAGGGTGCCCCCACATTATTCATCATCCCATCAATGATTTGTTAATATCCTTGGCACGACATTTATTAAGTCGAATTTTTCAATTATTCTTAATGGTTTGGTTGTTGGGTAGGGTTGTTAGGGATAGGCCTGGGATACTTTCCGAAATAGCCTCAATACTTAGGTCTAGGGCATCAACATTAAGAATTTTGTCGGTAATCCCTACGCATTGATGCTTGAGGTTGGGGGAGGTGTTGATTTAGGCATTATTGATGAAACCCGCAAGGTGGGGATATTGAGTTCATAGCCACACTTAACGCGCAAGTACAACCCCTGGTTTTCCCCAGGGAGTTCTTCATGGAGGCTCTTTCGAACGCCCTAACCCAACTTGGTGTTGATGTTGAGGCGGTCTTCCGTAGGGTTTGTCATGAGTTAGGTAGGAGGGTGGCAGAATCCCTAAACCTACCCTCGGAGCAGGGCATTTACATGGGGCTATTGGTTGCGTCGGCATTCAATAGGCTTAGGCTTGTTGAGTTCAAGCCCTTGGGAGATGAGGTTTGGTTAGTCATTGCGGAACCGTTTGATGAGGGTATTGAATTATCATGCACACTGGGTTTCATACAGGGACTAGTCAATGAGGCATTCAAAGCCCTTCACTCAATAACCTACAGGAGGGTGGGGGTTGGGTACGTAATCACGTTGAGGAGGGTTTAATTGCTGAGGGTTGTTGCGTATCTCAACCGCCTCACCTCATAGTCTATGTTGACCAAGACCTCCCAAAGACCATCCAACGCATCATCAATACCCACCTCACCAAGCCTAGCCTTAAGGATTAACTCAATACCCACCCTAACGAGGTCCTCCAAGTCTCTGAATTGGTGATTAACCATCTATGGTTGTGGTAGCATGTAGGTTTTAAATTACTTTCTATTTCCTAATGAAATTATGTGTCTAAGTCCTTTATTACCTCCATTGTGCCCTTTGGCTTCACCTGGACTATCTCAACCTCATCCAGTGGCCCTACTCCGTACTCCTCCCTCACCTCCCTCGGTATTGTGAACTGCCTACTAACCGCCCTCCTATTCCTCAGCAGTTTTGCATCCCTAATCTCGATTAATTTGTCATTAAACCTAATGATTACATCAGCATAATAAGCACCCTCAATACCCAAGGCCCTAACGAGACTCGCTGGTAGGAGTACTTGGTTGTTTAGGTAAACCCTAGTCCTATACGGCAAACCACTCACAGTCTTCCTCAACCTCATCAATCAACCAATTAACCCCAGCTCCACTTATAAAAATTAATACTGACAAAATACCAAGCCCCGCCCCTTCTAGGGGCGTTTTTAAGTCGTTTCATTAATATGCATTTGAGTTGGTGTACGGCGAGTCTAGTAGACGATGAGCCATACACCGCCCGAAGTTAGCGGCAGGCACCAAGCTGTGATGCCACGCCCGTGAGGGGGTGCCTGAGTCATGAGAGGAAGCCCCCAGTGGGCGTAGAACCCTCACCCTTTAGGGCGAGGAGCCGCCAGCATGTGCATTAAACCTACACCTAAAATTTGGTTTTTGTGGGAAATTAGCGGTCCGGCGCTGCTAATTAGAGGTTTAACACCGACATTAAACCTACCTTTGCCTTCGTGAATGGCGATTCTCGTGTATCGACTAATTTTGGCAGTTAATTATTAAACCTAGTTTATGATAACTCACGTGATGCTTAGCGAGAGGATCTCTAAAAAGATGGAGCTCGTGCTCTACCTAGCCAGGAAGAGCACCAGGATGGCGACTTATGATGAGTTGGTCGAGTACTTCGTGAACCAGAGAGGCTGGTCTAGGCCATTGCTGAATGCATACCTGAGTGAGTTGGCGAAAAAGCATGTCATCAGGAGGGCGTGGATTAAGGCAGGCGGCAGGAGGCACAGGCTCTATAGGCTCAACGAGTAGGGTTTACGTTCGTAGTCGTGCTATATTGTAACCCGTTTTTGTACGTGTCTTGGATTATCTTCCCCAGTCTCCTCAATGCCCACATGTATATGCCAGCACCGTCATGTCCCATATAAAGCTCCAAATACTTACCAAACTTAAACACGTAAGCTTTGCCTACCTGCTCAGGCTTTATCATCTTGAGGTCATGTAATGTATCGTACAGCGCATCCTTCACATGCTTACTCCCTATCGACAACGTGAATGACAACAAGGATAAGTCCCTTAACACCTCCACGAAGGGTTTCGCTCTATTGGCCTTATCCTTATCGTTAGACGTGTAGTCCCTAATTACCTGTGCCACAAACTTCGTGAATAACTCATTCTTGTCGTTAGCAATCAATGCCTTTATTAACGGCTTGTAACCAGAAAGTGGAACCGTATCGAAGTACACAACCGTGAGGTCTGGCTTGGCCCAAACAAGCTTAACAATGTCAACCACATCGCTCCACGCTCTAGCCGCGGAAGCCACGAGTAAGTGGTACAAGTGAGTAGGCAACGAAGGCAACGCATTGATGTCGATGCCCTTTAATAACTCGCTTAGCTTTTTCCTAATAGTTTTGTTAAACTCATCGAGCGAGCCAATACTGAGATTCCGCGGTATTAAGTACAAATAAGTATCGCCGTACTTCGCTATTACTGAGGACTCATGCATGAGGGACAGCGAGACATAGGTTACGTAGTCCAAGGTTATCCCTGGTTGCATCACGAATCCTCTCTCTACTCCTTGAAAAACTTTTCCCATACCCCTCACCTCGGGTTTATGGTTAAAATGCCTAGTACCATTCTCGTCCCCTAATTGTTTGTAGTGCTATGTATTGTAGTTAAAAAGGCTTATTAAATTGGGCCGTGGGTTGTTGGTGATGGTGAGGAGGCTTGTTCGTGTGAATTTTTTGTTGTTGAGGGTTATTAATAAGCTTATGGTGTCCGTTGGTATTCGGGGCTACTCCGCCTTCGTGTGCCCGATTTGTAGGAATGTGGTGGTGAGTGGTGGAGGTTATAGGCATTTTACGTCCCACGACATCCCATTGAGTGTGTTGACTAATTGGTTTAGTTACACGGTGGTGATGGACGCCAACGAAAACAGGATTAGGGGCTTAGCCGTGCTACTCAACGCCTACCTAGCCTCTGTCGGGTTTAGGTTGTTGATGGGTAGGCGCATCCTTGAGACCCTCGCATCCCTGATTAGGGAGAATCCCAAGGTTTTTGCAGACGTGTTCACGCAGGTCA
>Ga0081529_121055_pt1 | contig 14952 bp, 15 predicted proteins | sample EchGeymetagenome_FD_71012 | JGI IMG/M metagenome (GOLD analysis project Ga0081529, IMG submission 71012) | Ferrous microbial mat and aquatic microbial communities from Echinus Geyser, Yellowstone National Park, USA - transect B T=78-80 C v2... ...
ATGATGTATGAGTTTGAGACTGTTTGGCCGTTCATAATCAAAAACGGTGTAATGTTATCAGATGATATAGATTTTAATAAGGCTTTTCAAGAATTTTGTAAGAAACATAACGTACATCCAGTATTTTTAAGTAACAATTTTGCAGGAATTAGGAAAGAATAATAAAAATGTCAAAAATGAAATGATAGTTGTTCTTATTCCAAGTTACGATAGACCAGAAATTTTAGAGATTACGCTACCAAGATGGCTCAAAGCGAGACATGTAGGTAAAGTCCTTATACTGGCTCAAGCTTCCTCAGAGGAAATTTTGAATGAATATGAGAAAATACTTAAGCATCAAATTGATTATGGCAAAGTCACCTATAAGCTTGTTCTTGGACGGCTGGGATCCGTCAAAGCTAGAAATGTACTTTTAGATTTAGTTTCTACCTACAACTATAAGTATGTGATAATGTCAGATGATGATCACTTTTTGTTGGATGAAAACTGGTTAGCCAGAATAACCAAGTTGTTCGAATTAGATAGTAGAATTGGGGCAATTGGGGGTAAAATAATCGCAAAAAGACTAGGGAAAGATCCAGATTTTTTTCTAAATTTGCCTATAAACTTAGTAGATCTAATGTCAAGGTTAACCGGCTACGTATTTCTTGATATAAAGCATGGCCCAAGATGCTCTGAATTTTTACCGCCATTTTTTATAATGAGAAAGGAAGTTATAGATAAAGGAGTACGATATGATGGAATTCTTGATTCTCCAACTGGCTTTAGAGAAGAAAGCGATCTTCAACTTCAAATCAAAAACTTGGGTTACAAGCTTCTGTATGATCCTGGAGTATATGTGATTCATCTTGTAAATGAAAGAGGTGGTAATAGACCGAAGATGAGCATGGCGAAAAGAATATACTGGAAATCTCTAACCCATACTGTCTTCATTTTAAAATGGAACAAGTCGTTTCCGAAGAGGGTTTGGTACATGCTTGTCTCCATCTTGATTCTATCTTTTTACAGAGCATGGTATATTTCATGGATCTTTAAAGGAGTGAAGGATGGCATACACCGTTTTTCACGATCTCGATACATGTGATAAGAATTGAGGATAATTCACGTTTTCCATAGTTACCATCCTGCTATTGGTGGTATGGAGAGAGTTGTAGAAAATGTAGCTGAGGAGCAAGCTAAGCTAAATCACGAAGTACATGTGATCACAAGCTACAATGTAGCTAGAAATAGTTTCGCTGAGGAGAAACTAAATAAGGTTTACGTGCATAGAGTTAGGAGCCTAAGGCTAGGCTATCCAGATCTAACATGCCCCCTAGATTATCCAGTAGACGTTCTTAAAAACGCTGACATTATTCACGGGCATAGCCAAAACAGCCTGTTCACAATCAAAGTTATTGAGAAGACTAAGAAGTTTGGTGTAAGGACCGCGATACACTTCATGGCAATAGATGCGCTCAATGATCACCCCAACTCATTAATCCGGCTAATTGGTCCGCACTACTGCATATGGGCCTTGCATAAAGCTATTAAGAATAGTGATCTTAAGCTTGTTAAGAGCTATAGGGATAAAGAGATCTTGGGGAGTAGATACAATGTAAATGCTGTGTACGTGCCTGACGGCGTTCCAGACTACTATTTTACGGCTGAAAAGGCGGACCCGAACGAGTTTCGAAAGAAATTTGGAATAAAGGAGGAGAAAATCTTCCTATTCATTGGTAGAATACATAAGCTTAAGGGACCTCACATTCTAGTTAAAGCATTGAAATACGTTGGGGAAGATATTGCGGCGGTCTTCATAGGGCCAGATGATGGATACCTTAAGGAAACTTTAGATTTAGTGGAGAGAATTGGCATTAAAGATAGGGTTTATATGCTGGGCTACGTTGATGAAAAGACCAAAATGAAAGCACTCGATTCGGCTACAGCCCTTATCCTTCCGTCAATAGCGGACTACGTGGAGGTTTATTCAATGGTTATATCTGAAGCATGGGCTAGAGAGAAGCCCGTAATAGCATCTAAGATTGGCGAAATCCCTTACAGAGTTAAACAAGATGTTAATGGTGTGCTTGTTGACCCCTCAGACCCAAAGAAGTTGGCAGAAGCCATGTTAAAAGTAGCCCATAACAACGAATTAGCTAATGAAATGGGAAAAAATGGGAGAAAAAATGTCTTTTCATGGAAGGAAATAGCTGCAAAATTAATCCAGCTTTACGAACAGATTCTGAAGGATAAGTAAGATGAATGCTAAACTTGTCTTGGTAACTGGTGGTTCTGGCTTCATAGGTAGCCACCTAGTAGATAGGCTTATTTCTGATGGCTGGAAAGTTAGATATTGGATAACTTTAGTAGCGGAAGAATGAAGAATATTGAGCATCATAAAGATAACCAAGATGTAGAAATACTAAAGGGAGACTTGAAGAACCTTGAAGAGGTTGAGAAGACTGTTAGAGATATTGACGTCGTATTCCATTATGTTGCGAATCCAAAGTACGAGTGAGCACGACAAATCCTGAGACACACCTCAACTAGAACATAGTGGTAACCTTCAATCTTCTAGAGGCTATGGAAGATGATCAACTCTTCCTAATGAATTATAAGTGAGAATGATGGATTACAAGTATATAGTTGTGATGGTACCTGGTAGCGATAAAAAACCAGGCGAAGGTGTTACTAGGCATGTTTATGAAGTTAGCAAAAGACTTGCAAAAAGAGGAATTAAAGTCCTTGGTATAAAGCCCTCTTCTGAAGCATTAAGAGTTAAATATATGTATATCAAAGATACATATTACTAGAAGTTCCTAATAAGTACTTTTCTTTGCTACATTCAGGAATTGCTTGCAAAATACCAGAATTCTTAAATAAAATATTATACTATACTAGTTATAGAGAGGTAGCTAAAAGCATCATCAAGTCTTCTAAGTCACCAATAATTTTACACGTTCATGGCTTTTACACGTTATCTCAACCCAGCAGTAATTCTGATGCAATTAAAAGACTTTGCACATTTCATAGTTCTATTCTACTCGGCGTTGTAGTCCAAAACATATGCATTATTTATAGGATCACGAAGATTATTGTAGGAATTATTTAGAAATATTAGAACAATGATCAAATTAACTGAAATAAATTACAAAGTCTTTGTTGCCGTTTTCTTACTTTTATTCCTAGTTTTAATTAGTGCGAGTGCCCTACTTTATCCTTTTCATATCCAGATACCTACATACTTAATCCTCATCGCAGTTACCATAATGACCACTATAATCTCACGAAAAATAGGGAAAAAAGGACTTCTGTCATTAACGATATTTGCAGGCATATTCCATATATTGGCTCTTTGGTATATGCTTCCCATTGGAACTTCTTTGGATCAGAGGTTACAATACATATATGCCATAGCAGATTCTGGGAGCATATCCTCTCTTAATAAATACCTATCAGATGGGTTGTTTTACGTTGATTATCCTATGCCTTGGCTAATAGCTCTCACAGTTAACCTACTCTCAAATATTAGTCCACAGATGTCATTGCTTCTTACTTACTTAAGTACATATTTATGCCTCATCATATTCCTTATCAAACTCTGTTCTAATTCCTCAACTAATAAACTTGCTTTACTTGTGATAACTATAATGACCACAATTTACCTTCAAAGGCCATTCCAAGATTTAGTTGCAAGCTCATTTGGCATACTTACAATAGTTATGACACTTTATTTGCTCATAATTAGAAGGAGATTTCATTCAATCTTATTAATACTTATAATTCCTTTATTCATGGCTTATGGTTCATCGATTTACATCGTAGTATTCATCTTTTCACTGTTAGCTATCATAAACTCCATGGTATCTATGTCCAAGGTAAGTACTCGCCAAATCGTCAACTATAGCTTTATAATTTTTTCTGGAACATGGATTTATCAAATAGGTACCCAGCTAATAAACCTTTTAATTGGACAGGGTAGTGGTCGGTGGGATCAGTTATTGAACGCTATTACACATAATATCCTTGAGAGGCCAATCACATCTTCTACTATGGAGCAGAGTATACATTTTGTATATTGGTTTGACTATATAATAGTTCCATCGGCATATGTTCTTCCTGCCTTGCTAACATTTATAAGTCTCATCTATTTTCTCCATAGGTTTTACAAGTCTCGAAATGAGTTTAATGGAATGCTATTAGCTCTTTCAATTGCATGTATACTTCTGTTCATCATTTCCGGCATTTTTGCATGGAAGGGTCTTGAGAACGCTATATCGCGGTATTCATATCTATTTGCCGCTCCTATGTCGGTCATCGTGAACGTCTCATTACTAACTTCTTTAACTCAAAAACGAAATATTTTAGTAATTTTTCTGACTATGCTACTTGTCATAGGGATAGCTATTGAAACTGAAAGTCTTTACACACCGTACGCCTCATTAATAACTAGTCCAGATTATTCAAAATTTACACTACTGTTTGAGGAACATTATTCACATTCAACATTATCATTTAGTAATATAGGGATGATATTACACCTTGAATATAGATACAGCGGTAATTTATTTTTAATGACTCCATACACGAGCCACCTTACTGTGAATGATCGTATATACGACAATTATTTCGTTAGTTTCTATTACATGTAAAAAGCTGTAAAATGCTTCACAAACTACTTTTAAGAAAATCTTGTCCACTTAGAGCAATATACATTGTTCAAAGTGAAGATATTCTTGATCGCACATAATATAAGTGAGTACAGATATGAAGGTAATTTTTGCCTATAGGTGGTCTTTTCACTATTTTAAAGGTGGTTTAGAGAAATATATTTTTTACTTATCTAGAAAATTGGCAAGTATGGATGAGGATATTGATATAGAAGTAATATCCTCCTACCAACGTTATTTTTCGATTAAGGTTTCTAGTAATCTAAAGATGACGTTTTTGCAACCACTTGTCGTTCAGCCAGTTACCATCAGTAGTTACCCATTTACATTAAGTCTTGCCAAATATTTGATGAATAAGCAATTTGATGTGTTTCATTCTTTTGAGGCATCCGCATTAGGATATCTCTTACTAAACAGGAAAAATCGGAAAACCGTTTTAACACAGACACCTGGCTTTGAACCTATTGGTAATATGCCATATTTTAACGTAATACAGACTGTGCTTAATGTTCCATTAGCAAAATCCTTAATATATTGTTTAGAGAACTCTGATGCCGTAATTACTCTAGGTCCCTCGTTCTCTAGATTTCTACATGAAAGGTTCGATATACCGAAAAGTAAGATTTTTGAATTAACCAATGGAATCCCTCTTGATATGATAAGGCAAATGGTACAAAAACCAATTCTTGAAAGGAAACACCTTGGTTTCGGCTCCGATGATTTTATTCTCATCAATGTAGGTGGTCTCATCCCACTCAAAGGTCATGAATACCTCATCTATGCATTGAATATTGCCAAAGATGAATTAAACGAAGAGTTCTCTCGCGTAAAGCTATTGCTAGTAGGATCTGGACCTCTTGAAAGCAAGCTTTATGGGCTGATAAAGCAATTGAAGCTCGAGAAGCACATTATTCTCATGAAGAATGTAAGTGAACGAGAATTATACAGCCTATATGCTATCTCAGATGTGGCAGTAATGCCGATATTGGATCTCTCAGGTCCAGACCTAGTAATCTTGGAAGCTATGGCTGCCGGACTGCCAGTTATCACAACAAATGTATGGGAAAATCCAAGCGTCATAAAACCTGGGGAGAATGGCTACTTGGTTCCACCACGAAATTTCAGAGCTCTTGCCGAAGCAATAATAGAAGCATACATACATCGAGATAAATTACATGAAATGGGGACGACTTCATTGAAAATAGTTAGAGAGTATGACTGGAGTAATGTTGCTAAAAAAGCAATTGAAATATATGAGCAGTTTATATAAGTAAAAAATTAAAGGATCCTATAATGGTTAGAATATTATTAGTATCTAAACTTCTTAGCGGTGGTGAAAAAATTGGAGGCCAGTATTGGTTTACGCTAGGACTGTTTACTTCCTTGGAGAATGCAGGTTTTGATGTTTGGCTTATGCATAATTCCCATAATTTATATTCTAAGAAAAACCGTGACATACTCCTACCGTACTCTCTAACAAGAAGCGATCTGACACATTTGTTATTTAAGACTTTATTATACCCTAAGGTAATAAAAACTATTAGGCCTCACATAATTCATGGAGTGGATGAAAGTATCACAAATTACATGATTTTTTCTAATAGTATCGTTAAAGTAGCCACGGTTACTGATATAATTCCTATAATTCTCCCAAAGTTGTTCAGTTTAAGATTTAGATGGGCGCTCAGAATATCTATCAGTATTATGACAAAATTTTGCGATAAAATTATAGTTATTAGCCGTTCTGTTGCTGAAGATCTTGTAAAAATATGCAAAGTCCCACATTCAAAAATCGATATAGTTTACCCGAGCATTGATCCAATTTTTAGGCCCATGCCAAAGAGCTTTTGCCAAAAAATCGTCAAAGAAAAATACAGTATAAAGGATCCTTATATCTTATATGCAGGTAGCGCTGCTCCTAATAAAAATGTCCCAAGACTCTTAGAAGCGTATAGAATCCTTCACACACAAACATCGGATAAATTATCACTCGTCTTAACATTAATAACTAGTCCTATCTTAATTAAGGGGGATGATAAATTTACACTTCCTAAAATAAATCGACAAGATTTGCCCTGCGTTTATGGAGCGGCTGAGGCGCTGGTTGTTCCAAGTTTAGTAGATGGATTTAGTCTGCCGGCAGTTGAAGCTATGGCATGCGGTACACCAGTTATTGCCTCAGATATACCTCTTTTTCATGAAATATTGGGGGATGCAGCACTTTTCGTAAATCCTTATAAGTCATCTGAAATAGCAGAAGTTATCAAATCGTTAATATGGAATAAGGAGCTTTCATATGAACTAAGAATGAGAGGATTAAGACAAGCAAAGCGTTATTCTTGGGAAAATGCAATAAAAAAGCTCGCTAGTGTGTATTTAGGACTATTAAAAGACAAGTTTTAGGAATTTATTATATGGGTTTAGGTGAATATATACTAAGTTGGAAGAAAATTTCTTCTTCCAGATCCAAGCTACCTTCTATTAGACACTTCCCTATAGTTCAGGATTCAAAACGATTTATTGCAACATACATTGCTTCTAAAGCTAATTTTGTTCTAGATATAGGATCTTCAGATGGAATTTTCCTCCATGAATATCTTCACCCATTGGGGTTTAATAGATTATACATCGGAGTAGACGTCGATCCTGTTCTTAAGAACGCCAAGTTAGATTTTCCTTTATTTGACCGATTAGATAAAGTTAAAGGAAAATTTGACGCTATTCTCATGCTAGATGTCTTAGAACATTTAAGAATTGAAGAAGCTTTGGAATACTTAAAAATAGCCAAGGAAAAACTATTACCTAATGGCTTGCTGTTTATAACTACCCCTAATGTTTACTGTCCTCTAATTCATAATGATGTAACTCATGTGACTTTTTTTCCCTTACGCAGATCTTTATTCTCTTTTAAAAGAAATAGGATTTCAGAGAATATATATTTACAGGATAACACTATTATTTTCTTCTAAATCATTAAGCGTAATTAAAAGACAAATAGCATCTTTTGTTTGTAAATTAGTTTACCCACTCCTAGGTTTGGACTATTGTACAGATATCCTTATAATAGCGGGGGAATCATAGTTATGAAAGTGGCCCTTATTATCGGGGAATTCCATCCTCCTTGGACTGATGGCTACCTTTCATATTTTAGGGAATTTGTACATGCATTGCAAAAAGTTCCTAATGTAGAAGTGACTTTATTTTCTACAATAAACCTATCTTCATTAGAAAGAGCAAGTAAGTCAGATCTTCACCTCTTCAGTAACTATTTTCTGAAGAAGTGTGAAATAATTTACGTTCACAAAGAAATGCACTCACAACCTCTTCGATTCGTTCTTAAGTTAAGGAAATATAAAGATTTATTCTTAGCTGATAGCATAGTTATTGAGTATGAAAAAATATTACCTTTTCATCTATCTTTCTTAATGAAAGATGGTGTAAAAGGTAAACTATTTTTTAAATTTATTTCGGGGGAACCTGATTGGAACGCCCTTGTAAAAACACGGATATTAAAATTTCTTGATTATCTTTTTAAAAAAAACTATGGCTACCAAAATAAATACTTATTCTCTTCAGAGTATCTTATTAGGCGATATAAAGTTGATCCCTCGGACTCCATAATCGTTCCACCCGGAATTGATACAAATTTCTTCAAACCGGTAAAATCTAAGGAAAAAAATTTACAGAATTTTCCAACTTATAAATTACTTTACTTCGGAAAGTTGTCACCTAATAGGTTTCCATATTCTAGGATACTTGAGGCCATTAGATTGGTTAAAACTAAATATAAGATAAAAGTTCTATTAAAAATTATTGGAAAAGATTCGCCTATAGATAAAATTCACGCAAAAAACATTTTACAACTTTCAAATGCTTTGGGAATAAGTAAAGAAGTAGATGTACATTTACATTTGTTAGATGAAATAGAAAAGGTTAAGGAGCTAAATGAGGCAGGCATATTCTTATTTCCTGTTGAGCCGACAAATTTCAGTAATATTCTAGATCCTCCTATTTCGGTTCTGGAAGCCATGTCTTGCGGAAAAGTGGTGGTATGTACTCCTGTGGGAAGTTTACCGAAGATCATTCATGATGGCTCAAATGGGTTTATCTTGAAGAATCTAAATCCCCTCGAAATAGCATACATATTAAGTAAAATACTTAGCGAGAGAGAATTGGATCGGATTGGAAGTCAAGCGAGGGAGACGATTATAAGAAATTTCTCTTTAAGTGTTTTAAAACAGAAGTTAACGGAGTTATTTACACATGAGATGGAGGATAAAAGATTCTTCAAGTATATAAATTAATTCATAATTGATTTCATATAAGGCTTATGCACACTCAACATATTAGCATCGAAAACTTAGAGAAGGCAAATTTACCTCAAGTTAGCACACGTTTTGAAAATCCCAATTCCGGTCAGAGAAAAAATCATAGACGTAGTATGCTATCGCATTGAGTTACTATGGTAGGTTTCCGATTTGGTGTTCTCAGGTGGCTCAGGCATAAATTAAATAGTAGGCAAATCGAAGAGCTTATCAAGAGAAACAATTTTGCTTTAATTATATATAATCTTGATAGGCTACTATGTTACAGAATAGTTCTTTATAAGATAAAATTTCTAGTTGGGCTATCGAGATTACCAGATGGAAACCGTATTCTCCATCCATTACGGGATATGAATATCTTAGATGAGATTTACCTAAATAAGGTATATGAAAAAGTAAGGGGAATAAAAGAGGGTGACGTGGTTGTAGATTGCGGTGCCCATGTAGGCATTTTTACCATTAAGGCTGCTAATGCGGGTGCACGTTATGTTTTAAGTATTGAGCCCGATCCAATTAATTTTTTTTAGGCTTAATGTTAATTATATAGGATTTAGTAATGTCGAAATTATTAATGTGGCAGTAGGCGAGAAAGATGAACCTGCAAAAGAGATCACCCCATGGGGGCGGAAGGTAATTATTCCGATTCGAAGTCTTAAAAGTCTTGTATCTCAATACAATATAGACCAAATTGACTTTTTAAAAATCGATGTAGAAGGTGCCGAGATTGAAGTCCTCAAAAGTCTGGAAGGAGTAAAGGTAAACTTCATCGCTATGGAATATCATGGTAAAGAAAGGAAAAATAGAGCTGAAGAAATGTTGAAGAAAATGGGTTTTAAAGTAATCTCACTTGATGAAGAAGAGCTTGGTTACATTTTTGCTGTGCGAGAAATGCCTCAAAACTATGATTTAGATTCTAGATTTTATGCGCAAATGAAAAACAGTACAAAGTTTAAGCTATTATTTTTAAGAAAGAAAGAAGGATTTAGGCCAATTGAAGATGTCACGGATTATTTACCTACATTATAAATCAGGGTCGCATCCTAGTCTCGTATATCAAGCTGAAGCTATGAATGCTAGACTTGTATACTATTTGGATATACCCTCTACGTTCAAGAAGTATGAGCTAGTTTTGAGTGAAGGCTTTCGACCTTTAATAAAGGCATCATTCATGAGACGCGTCCACTTAACAAGAAGACACATTAATATATTTCTTGGAGATTTTATACCATCTATGACGAAAGGTAAAAAGGGTTACTTAAAAGAGTTTGTCGATTTTCTCATTCAGAATGGATGTGATGGGCTCGTTGCCATTTCCACGCTAGCCGCTGATTTTTTTAAGAAGTACTTCAGAAGCTTACCTCATAGTAGAATTGAGATATGCTGGCCTGGACTTAACACGCAGTTTATTAGATCGAGAGAATTATTCGAACTAGCAGATATAGCAGGCAGCATGAGAATATGTGTTTTCCAAGATTTATCATATCTTGAAGGGGCTGATAGATTATTACCAATATTCTGTGCTCTACAGCGTGAGTTTAGAAATATAACCATGTATGTCATAGGTAACGGAAACCTTGCAGAACAACTTATCCAAGAGTCGAAGAAGATACATAACTTTCACGTCTTTATCGGTTATCAACCTTATGGATTTATTAAGGGAGTAATGAGAAGATGCCGAATATTTCTATTTCCTGCACGATTAAGTTTTTTCGGGCTACCAGTAATTGAAGCTATGTCGATGGGATTAGTTCCTGTGGTGACTGAAATGACTGGATGCAAGGATTTCGTGGAAAAAGTTGATCCTGCATTAGTAGTGCCATCCTCTACTAGAGCCCTAATTAGAAAGATGACTGAGTTGTTATCGATGAGCGCAGAAGAATTGAATGACTTTTCTGTGAAGGCTAAAGAATAATTTCAGAGTATGAAAAAGTAAAGAAGGAGATGTTTGTTAGAAAAGTGAAAAAGTTACTGAACTAACAGCATTCGAGTGATAATACTGTGACATTTATGATTATTTTGTGTACAGAAAAAGTAAAGTATTAGGGTTGCTTTAAATGAGCCTAAGTACCCTTTATAGTAAGCCAAAGCTCCGCTAAAAAAGATAGATAAACTTCTCAACTTGGATCGTGATGCAGGAGAACATTCTTTAAGATCAAGGGGATATATGATGTCGATATTTCAGATTATTGTTGTCTAAGTTTGTAAGACATGCAGGATAAAGTGTTATAAAGTAGACTTAAACTTTGAAAAATTACTTTTCCCCTCGAATTTCTTTATTTTAGTATTTAGCAGTAAAGTTGATCGAGCGTTTGATAAGTCCAGATAACACGCTTATGAAGATATACAAGGCGCTACTACCAGGCGGACTGTTCTTATTTTTAACTCAATCTTACCTCTTGGATAAATCGTGTGATGCTATTATAGGTAAATGTCCTGCTTTAAGAACTCTACTCAGATATGATGCTGAAAAGCTTGTTAAGGAATAAAATTATTGGTACGGATAACATCAGGACATTTAAGGCTGTATACCTTAAAACTATGAAGAGTTACTTCGATTCTATGGTTCTATGCTTAATAGCGACAGAATGTAGTATTAAGAATTGTTAATAAAATTTATGAATTTATTTAATACAGCATTCCAAGATAATATTTTGTAATACTTAAAAGCTATTGATAACTACAAATTCCATTGAAAAACTTTCTTCTTAATAGGAATGATGAAATTGAAAACAATAAGTCTTAAATTAGCAATAGGAACTTAATTGAAAATGCAAGGAAAAGAACCTGGCAACTTAAGGTTTGTTAGGCTTCACTGATACAAGTTCCCTATGCTAACCATAATGTCTTTGGTTGATAACCTCAACCTCTTCGAAAGAAACGAATCTGTTCATAAAGCTTTTCATGCTGTACTACAACCACTTAAGGGGGTGAGCTTAAGTTGCCAGGTCCAAGTAAATATATGAAATGCTTAAATTGCCCTTTCAACTAAATATTTTTATGTCAATAGAGAAACAAATAAAAAATTTAATTAAGAATTACTTTAAGTCTCAACAGATAGTTACATTTGCTAAAAGAAAATATAAGATTCCATTGAGTGTTCCTTCGTTTGACTGGGAGGAAGTAGTTGAAGCTGTAGATTCTCTTCTTAGTACATATTTAACAATGGGTGAAAAAGTCAGGAGGTTTGAAGAGCTGTTTGCAAAATATATAGGGTCAAAAGAAACTGTAATGGTTAATTCAGGATCTTCAGCAAACCTTATTGCTTTAAATATCCTTTCGAATCCTGTTTTAGGTAATAATGCAATAAAACCTGGAGACGAAGTGATCGTTCCAGCTGTTACGTGGTCAACTTCAATATTTCCAATAATAAATGTTGGTGCTATTCCCGTTTTAGTTGATATAAATTTAGAGACTTTTTCGATAAAGGAGGAAGAAATCGAAAAAGCTGTGACGAGCAAAACAAGAGCTATTATGCCGGTACATCTTCTTGGTTTTCCATGCGATATGGGAAAAATAATGAGCATTGCTAACAAATATAAATTGTATATAGTAGAAGATGCATGTGAAGCTCATGGCGCAGAGTGGAATGGAAAGAAAGTTGGTACGTTTGGTGATATGGGTACTTTTAGCTTTTTCTTTTCTCATCACATAACAACTATAGAGGGAGGCATGATTATTACTGACAATGAAGAATATGCAGAGTTAGCTAGAGTTCTTCGAGCTCATGGATGGGTTCGCGATCTTAAACAAAAAGATCAAATTGTAAGAAAATATTCTGAAATTGATCCAAGATTCTTATTCATAAACATGGGATTTAATGTTCGTCCAACTGAGATACAAGGAGCATTTGGAATACATCAAATGAAGAAATTAGAAGCTTTCATAAAAATTAGAAGAGAGAACTCTAAATATTGGAAGGAAGAGTTAAGTAAATATTCAGACTACTTCATAATTCATGATGAAAAAAAGGGTACCAGGGCTGTTTGGTTTGGCTATCCTTTAACGGTCAAACCAATAGCACCCTTCAAGAGAAAGGAGCTTACTGATTACCTAGAGTCAAAGGGTATAGAAACACGTCCATTAGTTGCTGGAAATATGGATGAGCAACCTGCTATGAAACTGTTTAGGTATAGAAAGATTAGTAACTTACCAAATTCTCGCTTAATAATGAGAAACTCATTCTTTATTGGAAATCATCATGGAATAGGGGAAGAGGAAAGAGAATATTTCATCAATGTTATAAAAAGCTTCATAAAAGAAAAAGTGAAATGATGGAGAGGATAAACATACCACTAGGCACAGTATTCGCTTGGATATAGAGGTATGGAAATACTTCTAGAACTCAAGAGGAGATGGAGGAAGCTAAGAAGGATAGCGAGAGTGTCGTCAAGATCATGGGTGAAATGTGGAATTATTTGAAGAGTAGTGCTAAGGCGTTCCACAAATGGATCTTCACAATCTTTGACTATACTATCGAGTAAATATGAGTAGAGTACTAATAACTGGAATTGCTGGCTTTGTTGGACCATATTTGGCTAGGAAGCTTTTGGAGAAAGGTTATGATGTTTATGGTTTGTTTAGGAGGAAGTCTGATGGTGGTATACCGAAGAGGCTTGTTGAAACGGGTATTGTTGGTAGGATTAAGCTTATTGAAGGTGATATATCTGATTTAACTAGCTTATTGTTTGCTCTTGATAGAATTCAACCTGATATGATTTTCCATTTAGCATCTCAGTCTTATGTTCCGAGAAGCTTTATTGATCCTTTGGAGACTTTTAGGGTAAATAGTTTGGGTGTTCAGAATTTGTTAGAGGGTGTGAGGCTTAAGGATTTGGATTGTAAAATTGTATTTGCAGGCTCTTCGGAAGAGTATGGTTTACAGATCGCTTCTGAGAAGCATTATGAGTGGGCTTTAAAGAAGTATGGTACTGTGTTTCCTGAGCCTGAAAAAATTCCTGAGATACCTATTAACGAGAAAAATCCTTTAAGACCGATGAGCCCTTATGCAGTTAGTAAGGTTCATGGAGACTTTCTGATGAGGAATTATTATCATGTCTATGGTTTGAAGACTATAGTTTCTAGAGCTTTTAACCATGAGGGGGCAGGCAGAGGGCATGAGTTTGTAACCTCTACAATAGTTAGGCAGTGTCTCTCTCTCAAATTTGGTGAATTGGATAAAATAACGATCGGGGATGTTAATGCTTTTAGGGATTGGAGTCATGTTGAGGATATCGTAGATGGATATGTTTTGTTGGCTGAAAAAGGTAAGCCTGGATACGTTTACGTTAGTGGGTCCATGAGGACAAATTCTGTTCTCACATACATATTGTTGACACTTCAACATTTAGGTTACAATATGAAGGAAATCGAAACTTTAAAGGGTGAGAAGAGAGTTAAAGATCCTGTCGAGATTGTTGAGGAGAACTTCTTCAATGCTAGGTTCATGAAGACTAAAATTGATGCGTTAATGCTTAAAGGTGAACAGGAGTTCACTTTAGAAGATGGTGGTTTAAGGGTTAAAGGAGACAAATGCAATATAATTATCGTATTTGACCCAAGCAAATTCAGACCTACCGAAGTTCCAATACTCATGAGCGATACGAAGAAAATTCAGGAGTTGGGCTTTAAGGTTACGAAGTCTTTAGAAGATATCATTAGAGATCAGGTGAATTACTACTTAAATCCGGAAAATAGAAAGATATGATTAAAAAGAGCTTTTCAGATAAATATTCTAAATATTATGATCCTCTACGTAGATAAAGATTATGAAAAAGAATGTGATTTTATTGAAAATGTATTTAAACAATATTCTCTTTCTAAACCCGTTAAAATATTGGATATTGGTTGTGGTACAGGAGGGCATTTGGTGCATTTAATAAGAAGGGGTTATGAGGTGGTGGGAATAGATAAATCTGAGTCGATGGTACGAATTGCTGAAGAGAAGATTCGCAAATATAATTTGCGTGCGAGAGTTTTGG
>Ga0081529_117889_pt1 | contig 14915 bp, 11 predicted proteins | sample EchGeymetagenome_FD_71012 | JGI IMG/M metagenome (GOLD analysis project Ga0081529, IMG submission 71012) | Ferrous microbial mat and aquatic microbial communities from Echinus Geyser, Yellowstone National Park, USA - transect B T=78-80 C v2... ...
GCTCTGCTACGCTCCTGCTCTATCCTCTTGCGCTCCTCTGTGCTTAACGATTTTGTTGCGTTCTTAACAAGCGCCATTGATTCTTCGTATAGCTTAGTTCTCTCGCCCTTGAGCTCGTTTAGATCTTTCTTGATATTTTCTATGCTGTTTATTAGGCTATCTAGCTTTGAGTGCATAGCTTCTAAACTTTTGCCAGCCTTCTCAAGCTCAAGCCTCTTTGCATCGAGCTCCTTCTTCGTTTCTTCTAGCCTTTTACTCTCGTTATCGAGCTCAAGCTTCTTAGTATCGAGCCTTATCTTCGCCATAGCCTGAGCCTTCCTAAGCTCATTTACCTTTGAGAGCTTGCTATTTATCGAAGCGGCTATCTCCTCTTTTTCTTTGCTGAGATTTTCTATCATCTTTTCAATCATGGTAAGGCTTAGCCTTTTCTGCATGCCGCCAGTTACTATGCCCGACTGCTCTAGCAAATCGCCTTCAATAGTTACGTACCTATGGCCAAGACCAAAACTCTTTGCTTTGCTTATATCATCAATAAGGTAAGTATCTGAAAAGATGTAGAGAAAAGCCTTTTCAAACCTCTTTTCAAACTTCACCAATTCTATTACAGGCTTTAATTCCTTGAGTCTTTCTTTGTTGCTTATACTTATATCATTTAATGGTATGAATGTCGCTCTGCCTATCTTGTTATCGCGTAGATATTTTATAATCTTGTTTGCCGTTTCTATAGAATCAACAACAAAGTACTCAAGCCTGTTGCCAGCTGCGGCTTCAACCGCATATGCGTATTCATCCTCATAAGATAAAAGCTTTGAAGCCTTACCAAAGAAGCCATCCTTCTCGCTGAATTTTGAAGAAAGAATATTATTTATATCGCTTCCCTGCCTGCTCATGGCTCGCTGCTCTTTTAGCTCTATTAGCTTTGCATCTATCTCGCTCGCCTTCTTTCTTAGCTCGCTAAGCAAAGCCACTTCATTTTGCTCACTCTCAGCAAGCTCCTCGAGCTCTTTGTTAAGCTTTTCTATCTCACCCTTTATTGCTTCGAGCGAAGAATAATCTACATTTTTTGCAGAGAGCTCTGACTTCAGCGATTCATATCTGCTACTCTCAACATAAAGATCTGCCTGTATCTTTGCAAGCTCAGAGCTCTTTTCTTGAAACTCTTTCTCCTTGCCTTCTACCTTCTTTTCTATCTCTGCTATCTTTTCCTCTATTTTTATGTCTTCTTCACCGCTTTGTATATCTGGCATTTTTATCTTTGCAAGCTCAACCTTCATATCCTCTATACTTTTTGAGTTTATTGCTAGCTTACTCTTTATCTCGTTAGCCTCTCTACTCAATGAGCTTATAGAATTGCTTGTGTTCTGCTTATCCTTTTCTAGAGCCTCAAGCTCCACATTTATTTTTATGATCTCGCTGTTTGCTGCCTCAAGCCTTCTGTTTATCTTCCCAATCGCTTCTGTGCCTTCACTTAGCTGTTTAGTCATATCCTGCCTAGCAATACCAAGCTCCGAGATCTTCTCGCTATAGCGATTTATCTCTTCTTCTATCTTCTTCTTCTGCGAATCGAGCGAAAGTATATTCTTATCAAGCTCTTCAAGCTCATCCTTTACAAGCTTCTCCTTTCCAACAAGCACACTGTAGTTCAACGCTTTTATTCTAGTATTTATGCTTATATATTTCTCGGCCGCCTCTTTCTCTTTTGCAAGCTCCTCAAGGAAGCCACTTCTCTCATTAAGCATTATCTTTGCCTCGCCTATCTTTATGTTTACTTGATCTAATTCTTTAAGCGCCTCTTTCTTCTTGTCCTCAAACTCCTTTATTCCAGAGGTAATTTCTATAAGCTCACGCCTCTCCGTTGGAGAGAGCTCAAGCAATTTTGCTATCTCTCCCTGAGTTATTGTATTTGTTTCGTTTGCATCTATCTTGTAGCTTCTTAGAACCTCGAGCACCTCCTGCCTTGTCATGTGCTTGCCATTTAGCTTAAATGTGCTTTTGCCATCTGCGCTTGCTATTCTAATAAGCTCCATGCTTGAATCCCCATCGAACTGTAACTTAACATAAGCCTTTGGTATGCTTCCCTTCTTAGCCTTATATGAATCATTTATCAGACCTTCGAGCCTATCTACCCTGAGCCTATGCAAAGCGTTTTCTCCTAAGCCAAATAGGAGTGCATCACATATGTTGCTCTTGCCGCTTCCATTAGGACCCACTATGCATGTAAAGCCTTTGCTAAAAAGGAGGTCTGAACTCTTAATGGACTTGAATCCCCTAATACTCATACTTTTCAAATAAAGCATCGCTCCACCGGCCGCAATAGATTATTGAGAATAAAACCTTTTATAGCTTGCCCTCCTTCGATTTGCTAAGAAGATGCAATGAGATTATAGATTCTATACTATTTGGTGTTGCTACGCCTATCAGCCTATTGCCCTTAACAACAGCAACAACGCTAGAGCCTCTATTTTGCATAATTGAGAGAGCGTCTGCCAGATGCATGCCTGCATTCATGCTAGGTATTGGTGTAGAGGCATCTTTTACATATACCGCATTTTTGGCACGCCCACGCCTGTAAAGCTCAACAATTGCATATGCTTTTCCAAGACGTGTTATAACAATATGCTCTTTCTTCTCAAGAAGCTTTCTATACAGCTCTCGCATGCTCATCTTCGGCTTTACTAATAAGAAGTGCTTTGAAGCGGCGTCGCCAAGATAAAGACCGCTTGTGCTCCTTTTAATTTCTGCGCTTTCAGCTTCTACCTGTGCCCCATTGTAAAGGAACATTATTATAATAATATTCCATAGAGCTATAAATTCTCTATATGATAGAGAAAAAGAGCTGCCAGCTGCTAGAAATACAAAGGTTGCAATTAGTATTATACTCATTATATACTTACTAACCCTTACTGTCAGCATTGTAGCATCATAATAGCTTCTCTTCCTTTGCAGAAAGCTTCTAAATACGCGGCCACCATCCATAGGGAATGCTGGCAAAAGGTTAAACAAGCCGAGCAGTATATTCATCAGAAACATTATCTGCATTGCCTGCAGTAATGCTCCGGGCTGCAACAATATTGTTATAATGCCGAATATACCGCCCAGAAAGAGGCTCATTATAGGGCCCGCTATTGCTATGTTAAACTCAGCTTTTGGGTTTATCTTAACATCGTCTATTACAGACATGCCACCTATAGGAAGTAAGATTATCTTACTAACCCTTATGCCGTTGCGTATAGAAGTTACAGAATGGGCAAGCTCATGTAGGAGTACACATATGAATAGCAAAACCATAAGAATGAAAACATATAAGCTTATTAGCAGGGTAAATATAAGCAGGAGTATGAATGTCCAGTGAAGCTCCACCTCTATGCCAAAGATCTTGCCTATCGTTGGAGAGGAATCCATCAACTCACTTATTTATTTATCTACAAAAATAATTTATATTCTCATGTTTAATTTCTTAATGGTTCCTATGAAGGTTAGTGTAGTTATTCCCGCATTAAACGAAGAAAAATATATCAGATATGCTTTCGACGGCCTTAGAAGGCAGAGCTTCAAGGAGTTTGAGGTTATAGTAGCTGATGCTGGGAGCACAGATAAAACGAGAGAGATAGCAAAAAAGTATGGTGCAAAAGTAGTTATAGAAAGGAGAAGAGGCATTGCGCGCGGGAGAAATGCTGGTGCAAAGGTAGCAAAAGGAGATATATTAATATTTTTAGATGCGGATACAAAACCTTCGCCAAGGCTTATAGAATCTTATGTAAAAGGTATAAAAGGGGAGGTTGTTGCTGCAACCGGTCCAATACTACCTTTGGAGAAAACAAAAAAGAGCATAAGGTGGGGCTACAAATTTGTATCGATCTTATTTGTTAAGCTCGCAATAAAGATAGGTAGGCCCACAATAGTTGGCTCAAACTTTGCGGTTAAAAGAAACGTTTTTGAAAAAGTGGGTGGCTTTAACAGCAATTTAATAACATACGAGGACTGGGACCTTTCAAAGAGACTTAAGAAGTATGGAAAGATAATATACATAGATGATGCTATAGTATATACAAGCGCAAGGCGCATTTTTGCGTGGGGCATACATGGTTTCTTCAATTTCCATGTGGGAAACATGATAAGGTATCACCTCTTCAAAAAGCCAAAAGAGGAATATGAACCGATAAGATGAAGTAAAGATAAAGATAGAAAATTATTTAAATCTTAATGTCCAATCCACCTTTGGAAAATTAAAAGGGGAATATATTGGAGGATACTTCGAAAAGAGATGATAATGTAAGAGAAATTATAAAGGAAAGAATTTTTAACAAAAGAGGCGATGCGGTAAATATAAAAATTATAGAGGAAGAAAAAGAGCATGTAAAAAAGATTCTCGCAGACTTTTATGCCGATTTGTTTAAAGAGGCAAAAAAAGAAATAGAGAATCAAAGCAAAAAAAGGCAAAAAATCAGTAAAGGCGTTAATGAAGCGCTTAAGAGACTTGATGAGCTGGACAAAGTTGAGAGAGAGTTTGATATAGATATAGTAAATCTTATGCTTGAACATTACAAGGATGATACAAAATATAAATATGAGTTTAAAAATATGTTTCTAATTTGTTTACTTGAGGCTTTAAAGGAATGGTCTAATGAAAGAGGCCTAGAAAAAATTAAGAGCATGTTAAAAGCTAAGGTGGATGATGATACATATTATGTAAAACCCCTAGCTGAAATGCTGCGCGTTGCAGGATCTCGTTATAATCAGATCGAATATGAAAACAACGGATTGAAGTTTAAGACCAATCCTGAGGAGTTTATAGATGAAGAAGTTGGCGGTATAGCACTAGATGAAAGCATAAGAAACCATGCTACTACAATAAGCGAAAGAGTTTATGAGGAGCTCAAGAGAAGAGGGTATGTTCCTGATATTCCAGGAGTGGAAATCAAGGATATTCTGGCGAATTTTTCTCAGATCTTTATCGAATCACTTTTGGGACTTAAGAATACTACGTTCAAGGTAAGAGTTATAGCTATGGCGAGCTATTATGATGCGGTAATGGATAAAGTAGCTCAATTTGGTAATAACAATGAAGTTTCTGAAATTTACGGAGATATGCTCAGGGTAATGATGACGAACAAAATATCTGATGAAGATAGAGATGAATCAAAAAGAGTGTTAGAACTGCTGCTAAAGAAAGTCAAAAGGGGAAATGAAAGCGAAAGTAAAAGTCTGATTTATACATGATCTAAGCCCAATGTGGCCCGAAGTCGCTCTTTTTATATTTTTCCTTCACAATTATGATTTACTAAGTGGTTTAGATGGAGGAATATACTAAATTCGAAAAAGCAAGAATAATAGGCGCTAGAGCCCTTCAGCTTGCATTCGGTGCTCCTCCTTTGATAAAGGTTCCAAAAGGGGTATATGATCCTCTTGAGCTTGCAGAGCTAGAGTTCAATGAAGGAGTAATTCCAATTGTAGTAATTAGAGGAAAAGAGTAGTTGGTGAATATATGGATTATGATGTTATAGTTGCTGGCGGGGGCATAGCGGGTGCAATTGCAGCTGCATCAGCTGCGAAGAATGGAGCAAAAACAGTGTTGATAGATAGAAACAGCGAAGCGGAGATAGGCAAGAAGACGAATTGGGGCTGGGTTTGCGGTGATGCTGTTGCTGAAGATCACATAAAGTTTATGGAGAGTGAGCTTGATGAAAAGTTTGGTAAGCCAGAGCTTGACCTGAAGGTGGGTGGCGTATATGTTATAAGCCCAAACATGAAAAAGAAGGTTATGTTTGAGGGTGCAGGCTATAGTTTGAATAGACCTGAATTCGCAAGGAAGCTTTTAAGTATAGCAAAGAAGAAAGGCGTATATTACATGCCGAAGAGCGAGGTGGAAGGACCCATACTAGAAGAGGATCGCGTAGTTGGAGTGTATGGAAAGGATGAAAACGGCAAAGCTTTTGAACTTAGGGCAAAGGTGGTTATAGACGCACTCGGCATGGCAAGCACTCTAAGAAGAAAATTGCCAAAGAATGATTTTATAGAAAGAGAGATAGACATACACGATATAGAGTCTACTGGCAGGTATATAATGGAATTTGAGCAGGTAGAGGAAAACGATTACTACTATGATCCGAAGAACGCGATTATACACCTCAACCAGATCATTGCTCCAGGTGGCTACGGTTGGGTTTTCCCAAAAGATGGTAATATAGTTAATATAGGCATAGGTGTTGAAAAAGCGAGTATAGAGCTTAGAAACAAAAAGCTCAATAAAAAAGATACTCTTCACAGCTTAATAGATCAATATGTTGAATGGAACAAAGCGATTAAGAAGAAAGGGCTTGTAAATATTGACAATAACGGCAAGGGCTACTGGTCTGTATCTGTGAGAAGACAACAGGATAGCCTTGTATACAACGGCTACATGGGCGCTGGAGACAGCATGTCGATGCCAAATCCCATAAGTGCTGGCGGCATAGGCCCTGCGATTATAGCTGGCTTACTAGCTGGAAAGGTAGCGGCAAAGGCTACAGCAAACAACGATACAAGCATTAATGGTTTGTGGGAATATAATCTGCTTTTCAATGAGAAATATGGTAAGAAAACAGCTGCACTTGAAGCGTTTAGGGTTTATCTTCAATCGCTTAACAACGAGCTCATCGACTATGGCATGGAACATTTCTTAACAGAGGAAGAAGCTGTACAGATAAGCTATGGCTTAACGCCCGAAATTTCTTTCTCAAGTGCACTCAAAAAGGCGATAAGCGGCTTAGCAAATATCAATGCGTTTAAGAACCTTGTCTTTGTTGTGGGAAAGATGAAAAAACTAAATGAGCTATACAATAATTATCCGAAGAGTCCAAGAGAATTCATCGAATGGAAAAATAAAGTAAGCAAGGAGATTTCAGAGGTAAAATCTAGGTTCAAGCCAAATCCTGTCTAATTTTAAGCTCTATTGGCGAGCTCGCCAAGTAAGCCAAGAAGCTTGCCTTCTAAGCTAAAGACCTTAGCTGTATTTATATTAAATGAGCCAGACCTGAATATACCAATATCTGTATCCCAGTTTCTTATATTGCTACCTGTTATAATCGGATTAAAAGCGGGCACAAGTATAAGCTTGTGCTTTTTTCTTGACTCTGCAATAATCCATATCTTCTCCATGCTGCCACCTATTGGACCATACGCTACGTGCACATGCCCCATAATAAGGTATTTCTTCCTTAGAGCGTCTTTGCTTGGATAGCTATTTCCATGAAGAAGCGCCGCTTCCTTAAGCAAAAGTTCTTTCTCAACATTATAATCAAGGTGGAGCAATTCAAGAACTTCTTTCATATGTGCATCGTGGTTACCTTTTAATATTATAATCTCAATGCCCTTAAGCTCATTGAAAAAATCCTTTAGCTTAGAATAACCAATGCGTGTTGGATACGTTATACTATCTTTTACATCACCAAGTATTATAATACGCTTTGCCTTGCTCTCATCAAAGATCATCCGCGCTTCTACGCCCATGCGCTTTGATAAATCTATATTTATTCCCTTCTCTGCCAGCTTCTCCTCTAAGCCTATGTGCAGATCACCAATTACTAAATTATCTTCTACAATGAGAGCTGGCTTGCCAACGATAAATTTTATCATATAATTACCATTTCAAATGAAGCTTACTGGACTTGCAAGAAGCCCATTTTTGCCTATGATACCACCTTGCAGGGGGAGAGATTTGAACTCTCGAATCCACTAAAGGAAACGGGCCCTAAACCCGTCGCGTTTGACCAGGCTCCGCCACCCCTGCTCAAAATAAAGCTAAACAAAATACTTATATATACATTTTTGTATATTTATTTAGCTTTATCTAGAGGTATTTGCGTGATAACTGCAAAATATGTAAGGGATAATCTTGCTGCAATAAAGGCCTCGCTTGCTAAAAGGCAGATGGATTACCCTATCGACAAGATCCTGGAGCTAGACAAAGAATGGCGTGCCCTAAAGACAGAAACCCAAAAGCTTGAGGCTAAAAGGAACAAGGATAGCTTGGAGATATCCAAGCTCAAAAAAAGCGGAAATGTAAAGGAGGCTGAAGAAAAGATAAAAGAGCTAGCCACAATAAAAAGGGCAATAGAAGAGAATGCAAAGCTCCTCGAAGAATATGAAAGAGAACTAAACAAGCTCTTATGGAATATGCCTAATATATTGCATGAAAGCGTTCCTTATGGCAAAGATAGCAATGACAACGTTGAGGTAAAGAGGTTCGGCGAGCCCAAAGATAGAAACCTGCCAGGGCATGAAGAAATACTAAAAAAGCTCGGAATGCTAGACCTTGAGAATGCTGCCAAGGTTGCTGGTGCTAGATTTTATTATTTAAAGAGCGATATTGCTTTGCTTGAGCTTTCCTTGATAAGGTTTGCGATCGACACCCTTGTGAAGAAAGGCTATACGCTAATCGCACCGCCGCTTATGATGAAGAGAGAATATTACAAAGGCGTTACCTCGCTTGCGGATTTTGAAGATGCACTCTATAAGGTTAGCGAGTCGAGAGAAGCAATGCAAAATAAGGATATAGAGCATATAGAAGATGAGCTCTTCATGATTAGCACCTCCGAGCACCCAATCGCTGCTATGCATGCCAATCATGTATTTTCAGCAAATGAATTGCCAAAGAAATATGTTGGTTGGAGCCCATGCTTTAGAAGAGAGGCTGGTGCACACGGCAAGGATACAAAGGGTATATTTAGAGTGCACCAATTCTACAAAGTTGAACAATTCATTTTCAGCAGGCAAGAGGATTCATGGAAATATTTTGAAGAATTGGTGTCTAACGAAGAGGAGCTGTTCAAGGCGCTTGGCATACCTTATAGAATAGTAAGTATATGCACTGGCGATATAGGCATTGTGGCAGCTAAGAAGTATGACCTCGAAGCTTATTTGCCTGTTCAAAAGAGATACGGCGAGATGTGCTCGTGCTCAAACTGCACAGACTGGCAGAGCTTAAGGCTAGATATAAAATATGATGAAAAGGGCGAGCGAAAATATGTGCACACGCTTAATGCAACAGCAATAGCAACTGAAAGGGCCATAGTTGCAATTATTGAGAATTATACAAATGAAGATGGAACTATAACATTACCTGATGTGCTGGTTCCATATATGGGCAAGCGTAAGATAGGTTAAGGCGTTTTCTATGAAAAAAGAATATGAAATAATGAAAGAGATAAAGAGGCTAAAGTCGATAAGAGGCTCTGGTACAGAGCTTATTAGTGTTTATATTCCCGCAGGCTTTCAGATAAGCGAGGAGGTTGCAAGGCTAAGGGAAGAGTATAGCCAGTCTTCTAACATCAAATCAAAGACTACAAGAACCAATGTGCTTAGCGCTATAGAAAAGATAATGCAGTATCTTAAGCTCTTCAAGGAAACACCCAAGAATGGGCTTGTTGTTTTTTGCGGAAATATCTCAAGAGATCCTGGAAAAACAGATATAGAGCTCTTTTCAATGGAGCCGCCACAGCCCCTCAAGGTTAATATTTATCGATGTGATTCGACATTTCTTTTGGATCCTATAGAAGATATGGTTGAAGCTAGAGATACGTTTGCGCTTCTAGCAATGGATGGCAGGGAAGCTACGATAGCAACATTATCTGGCACACATATAAAGGTTGTTAAAAGGCTAAATTCAACAGCACATGCAAAGGTGAGGAAAGGAGGCCAATCGGCAAGGCGCTATGAGCGTGCAATAGAGGAAAGTATAGAAGATTACTACAAGAGGATAGGTGATGCGATTAATCAGCTTTTTGAGCAGTATCAGTTTAAGATAAAAGGCCTCATCATAGGCGGTCCTGGCCCTGCAAAGGAGAATTTTGCAAAGAGCAATGTTTTGAATTACCAGATAAAGATTCTTGGAATTTATGATACAGGCTACACAGATGAATACGGCTTAGAAGAGCTTGTAGACAAGGCTAGGGACCTGCTAGAAGAGCAAGAGGCTTCGCAGGAGAGAAGAGTAATAGAGAAATTTATCCAAGAGATCTCGAGAGGTGGATTAGCAGCATATGGCTATGAGAATACAAAGAAAGCTCTTGAAGCAAATCAGGTAAGCACACTTATAATAAACAAGGATATAGAGCTGGAAAGAGTAAAATATAGGTGCAACAGCTGTGGTGCAGAGTTTGAAAAACTTGAACAAAACGGGCATAGAGAAGAAAGGCATAGTTGTGGCGGGGTGCTTAGCGTTGTTAATGTAGATGATGCTATAGAAGAGCTTATAGATATTGCAGACAAGAAAGGTGTTGAAACAATATTTGTGTCGAGTGAAAGCTCTTACGGCAAAGAATTCCTAATGGGCTTTACAGGCATAGGGGCTTTGCTAAGATACAAGTAAGGTGGTTCTGCGAAAGCAAGGAGTGGCTTTTTATCGGTAATAATATTAGCAATAATTTATATGCTCTTTTGGAATATATACGCTTACATAAGGTATACGAATTTTGTCTCGACATACTTTGACATAGGACTTGCTGATTATAACCTGTATTATTATGCTACCCAGCACATAAGCGCATTGCAGTTTTTTGTATTCATGAACCACCTCTCATTCTTCTTCCCTATTGTATTTGTATTTTATAAGCTAGTCGGCAATCCGTTCTCATTCATATGGCTTCAAAACTTCTTCATCGCTTTTACAGCACCAATTGTTTACATGATAGGTAGCCTAAGGGAGAAGCGCGTAGGTTTTGCATTCGCAATAGCTTATCTTATCAATCCTGCACTTTGGGGCTTGGGCGTTTTTGATGCTCATCTTGAAGGGATATTGCCATTCTTCTACATGCTAAGCTTATATATGTATTTAAAGAAAAGCGGCTTCTTTGTTATTAGCTTTATTCTACTTCTTTCTATAATAGACACAGGAGCAGCATTGGCTCTCTTCTTTGCCATAGGCTTAATAATACATGAGCTCTTAAATAGAAAGAGCGATAAGAAAATGTTTAAGCCTCTTTTTGCTTCATTGCTTATTGCAATAATATTCATAGCAGCTTACTGGCTCCTTTCAATAAGTATAAAAACAAATGTGCCACCACAGCTTAAGGTTATGAACTTTTTTGGCGAACAGCAAAATGTCCTCGCTAAACCTATAACAAATGCTATTGGAATAGCTTCTCTGTTCTGGCTTGCTATGGGCTTCTTCTCTTTTGGAATAACGAGTATATTTGCACTATTGCCTAGCATATTCTTTTTGGCACCGTGGCTAGCAGAGATATTTTTAGTTAGAAACATCCTCTTTATAACACCTTATATGCAGTATTTTGCCTATGCCATAGGCGGCTTAGCTGGTGCATTGCTTGGTTCACAAACAACAAGGCTTAATCCAAAGATAATAGAGATAAATGTTTACTTCTTTGCAATATTGTTTTTAATTTCGTTCATTATTCTTTATCATTTTCCAAGCCCGTTTAGCAATGCAAAAGTAGCAAATATAGATATTGTTGCTAATTCGCTTAATACAAGCATAATGGCACAAGGCAGCATAACGCCGCATCTTTACAATATGCTTTATGTAGAGAATCCACCAGATGAAAAACCAGTGTGGTTTGAAAAACTAAACTATACAACATTCTGGTTCAAGCCAGAGTATATAATTATAGATAGAAACCTTAGAGATTATGCACCAATGAACTCTAGCGAATTTAATGTATATACATACATGCGCAATAACTATACTCTTTACTTATCGGAAAACGGGCTTGAGATATATAAAAAGATATAAGTTATATGAGATCAGATGCGATAGGGCAGGCACTCATGTATGCATTATTGCCATATATATAGAGATGATAAGGAGTTATTATCGTTCTATTGGTAATGCTATAGTTCATAAAAATGCTTGGCTCTGCTTTGGCAACGCTAAGGCACTTAGATGCATTCGTTGTAGCTATTTGTATAGGTTTGCCAAGACCTGTTGAAGGATATGTGCATGTTGTTCCGTTTATTATGAAAAAGTCTATAGTAGTGGCATTTCTTGTATAGGCTATAGATTCTATCATTCTTGTAAAGCATGTATATTCTGACACGTACTCTGACTCATTTGAGAAGAAAACAACAAGTGCAACCCGTGGAGCGGCATGAAAATTAGATGCAAACGTTGAAAAGGGAGTAAGAAGGAAGTTTGAAAAGGCCAAGTATGCAATAATTATTATAGCTAAAATCACTAATAAAACAAATAAATATTCTAAACCTTTACCCTTATTACCCTTGTTTTTCTCGACAGCGGCTTCTTTGCCCGAACTAGACGCAGAGCTAGCATTAGCATTGCTAGAACCAACAACACTCTCCTTAGCCCTCTTAACTACTTCTTTTTCTCCTTTGCTTGCCATAAATTCACTTTAGCAAAAGAGCAGCATAGCACGCGTTCATAATGCTCTCATTTCCATTGAATGCCAAATAAGAGCCGTAGAAGGAATAAGGCTTTATAAGGCTAGAGTTGCTGTTCGTAAGTATAACCATAGGTATGCCTGATACCGCATAGTAGTTCATGCATGTGCTCAGGCTAACGCTATTGTTGCCAACTTTGCATGTATTGTTGTTTATATATATTAGCACAGGCTCCTTTTGCATGCTTATAAGGTTCTTGCTTACAAGGCTTGCGCACTGATATTGGCTTAGACTTGGTGTACCATTAAGTGCCACAACAACATAATGGGATTGTGCTACAGCTGAATCAAATGCACTTATTGGTGCAAATGCATTAGCTTCGCTCGCATAAAGGTAGGTAAGAATAACATACAATATTATGAGGAGCCATACTATACCAAAGAGCATATGCCAATTCCTCATTGTGCGCCTGTTTATAACTATTTTTCTTTTAAGTCTTAGATTCATGTAGAAGATAAACAATATGCCAAATGCCACTATGCCTATAAGAAGGCTTAATAATGCACCATATATTGGCGCAACAGCAACATTAGATGAATAAGGCATTGGTATAACTATAGATATGCTCCTTGCAAACGCTCCATCTATAGCCCTTGCAATCTCTACAAGCCCAAATGGAGCAGAATAAAGCATGCTTGCCTCTTTGTTAATCGATTCTAGCTCAGCGAATGCTAGAGATACATTGCTTATCTTACCATTAAGCATATTGTTCAACGCAAGCTCCTGCAATGAAAGGCTAGCAAGCTTGGGGTTTGGAAGCATTGAATTGAGCTGCTCTTTTAGAAGAATGACTGTGTTGTTTTTTGCAAGGCTAAGCATGCTGGTATAGGTAGCGTTAAGCTTTGAATAGAGGTAAGTTGTATTTGCAATGTATGAAGCGAGTGTTTTGTTATATGCACTTAGATTTATTGATACAAAATTGTTTATTGTGTAGTTTCTAAGCGAGATAAGCTTGCTCAAACTATTTTCAAGGCTTGCATTGCTTATGTGGCTAAGCACAAGCTGCGATCCATTAACAATGCTAGAGTAGTTTGCAAGGGTTACATTTAATATCTTATTAAGCTCTGCTGTCTTGCGCATATAAAGGATTGGTGCAATATACTTGCTCTCTGTCACGCTTGCATTATAAGCTACAAGGTATAGCTGAGGCTCTTGTATAGGCATTGAATTTATCTTCCCCATTATGCTAGTTATATTGTTAAGTATAGAAAAGTTGTATGTTAGAGCATTGCAATAACCAAATGCGTAGCAGTACCAAGGCGCTGTGCTTGGATTAGGATAAAATATACATTGTGAAAGCATAGCATTTGTTACATTCGTAGGTTGAAATAGACCGTTTGTATAAAGGCCTTTTGTAATATTTGTTATATTTGCCAATGCAGAGTTTGCTATTGCAAGATTATATGCTACATTCTTTGTATTCATATTTTCTATGCTAGAATAAAATGCATTAAAGCTGGAGTTGAGAAGGCTATATGCACTTTCAAACTTCATAATATCTTGTGCAAAAGGCCCTGTAACACCATCTGTCTTATACATTACAAGGTTGCAGCTAGGCACAGTCTGGCATGAATAGCATGAATTGCTTACATTGCACGTGTATTGGTTCAAGCCTGTCTCATACAAGCAGTAGTTCAAGCTAGGCAAAGAAGAGTTTTCAAATGCGTGCATATAATTAAGAAGCACATTTTTGTTTATGCTATAATAGCTGTTTGCAATCGTATAATTCCTTATTATAAGGTATATTTGGGTTACATTAAGCACAAAATTATTGCTAGTGTCGTTTACAAGAAAGAAGAGCCTGCTATTACTATAAAGTGCGGTATATGTATTGTTTGAATATGTTATGTTAACAGCAGTCAGCGTGTTTATTATAGAGTTGGGTATATTATAGCTTGAAAGAAGGTTATAGACTTGGGTTGGCACGCTTGCAAAAGCGAATCCAAAGAAAAGGAAAGTGAATAAAATTATAGGTATTCTCATACAATCAACTGGTCATACTATTATTCAATCGAAAATTTAAAAATATATTTGTTTCCGGATTTATAAGAGGCGAGGATAAGATAAGCTCAGCTAGAGTTTAAAAAAAATAAATAAAAAGAGGTAGGGGCCAAATTGGCCCAATAATTAAAAGATTACTGACCTGCTGCTGTTAGCAAGTCCTGTATGAACTCGTTTCCAGCCTGCACTGTCTCGTTTGCAGTGTAGCCAGCAACGAGTATTCTGTTTGTTCCGAATGCCTGCACTATTACTGAGCCTGGACCGAATGAAGAGTCGAGGCTTGGGTTCTGTGCGAAGATCTGTGCTGCTATTGAGTTTACATACTTGCTACCAATTACTATCAATGTTGATGCCTGGTTTGCATTCGTATCTAGCACAGCGAGTGGTGTTGCGGCTGTGTTGAGCTTTACTGGTGTTATTGCATAGCTTACACTTGGTGTTGCTGTCAAGTTGCTAACTCCGTTGACTGTGCATGATGTTGTTGAGAATGTGCAGCTTGCTGTTACGTTTGCAATTGTTAC
>Ga0081529_113793_pt1 | contig 14873 bp, 18 predicted proteins | sample EchGeymetagenome_FD_71012 | JGI IMG/M metagenome (GOLD analysis project Ga0081529, IMG submission 71012) | Ferrous microbial mat and aquatic microbial communities from Echinus Geyser, Yellowstone National Park, USA - transect B T=78-80 C v2... ...
TCTTTGTTGGAGATAAATATTATGGGGAAATTGATATGTATAGATTATTATCAGAATCATTTAGACAAAATCCAGATTATGTAATTGTAGGAGAAGTAAGAGGAGAAGAAACTTATGTAATGTTCCAGGGAATGGCTTCTGGTCATTCTGCACTATCAACTATACATACAGATAGTTGGAGGGCATTAATAAGAAGATTGACAACAGCACCAATTAATTTAACTCTAGATCATGTTGCATTATTGGATGCTGTAGTATTTACAATGAGGGCAAGGAATATTTCTCCCTCCGCTAGGAGAGTAAGAGAAATTGTTGAAGTTGGAAAATATTTAAATGGAAAAGTTGAAAATGAAACAGTTATAAAGTGGAATTTCGAAGATGATACATTTGAGAAAGAAAATTTAGGAAAATATACTGAAGAAACATTAAAATATAGGGTTGGATCTAATATAAGTTTTAAAGATTCAATAGAAGAGAAAAAGGAAGTAATAAATTATTTAGTAAATAAAAATATAAGAGAAAATAAAAAAATTTCTGAATATATAAGGCTATATTATACTGATAAAGATTCTTTATTGAAGAAAATATGAACTCTTTAGTAAAAAAATTATATCCATATTTTAAGGATAAAAAATATGATATATTTTATACAGAGTTTAAAACTTCTATTGAAGAATATATAAAAACAACATTGAAATACTCTTTCCTAACATTTATATTATCTTTTACATCTTTATCATTAATATTTATCTTCTATTTAAATTTCTATAATATTATATTATTTTCTGTAAGTATTTTATTCGGAATTATTGTTGGTTTTTTAACATTTATTTATTTTTATGTTTATCCATCATTAGCAAAGGCTGATTATGTAAAAGATATAGAAGATAATTTGCCATTTTTTGCATTATATTTTTATTCATATTCGGGTTCCCAAATGAATATAATAGATATATTTAAATTATTAAATAAAGAAAAAAGGTTTGGAGCAATAAATAAAGAAATTTCATATTTATTAATATTGATTAATAATTTTGGATATGATATTTTATCTGCATTATTAGAATTGGCTCAAAAAACACCTTCAGAAAAATTCAAAGAATTTTTATATGGATTAATATCAGTAATTAGATCTGGAGGTTCTCTAAAGGATTTTGCAAAGATATATGCAAAACAAAATTTAGAAGAATATGAAATACAATTAAAAGAATATAATGAAAAAGTTAATTTATGGGTAACATTTTATGCATTTTTCTTTATAACATTTCCAATGATATTATTAATTTTAGCATTCTTATTTTCAATTGCATCGGGAAATATAAATATTTTAAATTCATTATTATTCTTCTTTTTAATAATTATCCCATTTTCATATATTACATATTTATATATGATACATATATATCAACCAAAGATTTAGAAATTAACGAATCCTTTCTTTGCTAAATCAATTGCTTCTTTTTTTAATTTTCTAAAACAAGATATATGAAAAATCATTCTTTCCCCATTTAAATTTATTATTTTATATTTTTCATTATCATATACTGGTCTATTACAATATTTACATTCACCAATTTTATTTCCCATAAAAAATAATTATTTTTATTATATAAAAATTTAGTGAACCCCTTCAGGTATTCCCTTTCTTTTTCTAATAGAATCTATTATTTGTTGTTGTAAATCTTTTGGAACTTTTTCATATACCTGATCTTCTAAGAACCAAACACCTCTTCCAGATGTTGCAGATCTTAATTCATCTGTAAATCCAAACATATTTCCTACAGGTAGTTTTGCCTTAATCATTGCTCTTTCTTCTTCAATATTCATTTCCAATATTTGTCCCCTTCTTGATTGTAATATAGATGTTACATCACCGACACTATCTGGAGGAGTATCGATCCTTATAACCTGTAATGGTTCGTATAATGTTGGTTGTTCAAGAATAGCACTCTTAATTGCATCTTTTGCTGCAGGAATTATTTGAGCAGGACCTCTATGAATTGCATCTTCATGTAATACTGCATCAATCAATTTTACTTTCATCATTATACCTGGTTCCCATGCCAATGGACCTTGATCCATTACTTCCTTGAATCCTTCCACAATATATTCTATTACTTCTGGTAAATGAACAATACCCCTTGTCATATCAATCAATAAATTTCCATTTTGTACCATTATAATTCTCCTTGCTTCTTCCTTATCAAATCCAATTTCATTAAATACTTTCCATAAATCTTCCTTTTTTATTCTTCCTTCAGGTAATTTTCCTTCCCTAATATATTCCCTCATTTTTTCATATATTTCATATGATAGAGGTTCAATTTGTATATATATTTTATTATGTTTGTTTGGAGACTTTCCTTCATATGCTTGTGTAACTCCGTTAACAGATTCTCTATAAATTACTATTGGATCTCCAACCTTTACTGGTATTCCAAAATCATTTTGTACTCTATATTCTATTATTTGTAAATGTAAATCTCCCAAACCAGATACCAAAATTTCTCCAGTATCTTTTTTCTGTTCAACCTTTATTGTTGGATCTTCCCTCGTTAATAAATCCAATGTCTCAATTAATTTTGGCAAATCATTTGGATTCTTTGGTTCAAATGATTTTGTAACCACGGGATCTAACCAGTGTCTCATTTCTTCGAATGTTTCAACATTCTTAAAATCTTGAACTTTTCCAACAATTGTTTCTCCTGGATATAATCCTTTTATCCCAACTAAAGCAATTATATTACCAGCCTTTGCAGAATCTACATTTATTCTCTGTATTCCCTTCCATATAGCAACCTGTTGTATTTTTATTTGTCTTCCAGCTTGGATTAAATATACATCATCACCTTTTGATAATGTACCCGAAAATATTCTTGCAGTTGCAATTTCTTGTTTTGATACTTTATCAATTATTACATTTGTTACATTTATTACTATCGATCCATTTGAATCTAAATTCAACATTGCCTTTCCAACATCAGAATTTATATCTCCCTTCCATATATGAGGAATTCTATATTTTTGAGCTTCAGCTGGGGAGGGTAAATGTCTTATAACCATATCTAATACAACTTTTACAACAGGTGCCTTTTTTCTCATTTCTTCCTTTAATTTTTCTTTATCTTCTGAATATTGATTATATATTTCAATTACATCTTTAAATGAAATATTATATTTTTTCATAAAAGGTACCGATAATGCCCAATGGAATTTTGCCGATCCAAATGCAACAGATCCATCATTTACATTTACATTCCATTTTCCTCTAAATTCTGGAGGAGAATATTTATCAATTAATCTATTTATTTCAATAACTATTTTTCCAATTCTCTCCATAATTTGTTGTGGAGATAATTTTAATTCTACAATTGCTCTATCAGCTTTATTTATAAATAATACTGGTTTTACATATTCTTTTAATGCAGTCCTTAATACAGTTTCTGTTTGGGGCATTATTCCATCAACAAAATCTACTACAACAATTGCACCATCAATTGCTCTAGTGGCCCTAGTAACCTGTCCTGAAAATTCTACATGTCCTGGAGTATCTATTAAATTTATTAAATAATCTTGATTTTCATAATTATGAATCATTGAAACTGCTGCTCCGTATACTGTTATTTCCCTTTGTCTTTCAGTTTCATGCCACCATGTAAACATTGCCTCACCTGCAAGTTCTTCTGCTAACATCCCTGCACCTGCCAATAAAGAATCTGTCAATGTTGTCTTCCCATGGTGTATATGCGCAATTATACCTATATTTCTTATATTATTCGGATTATTCATAACTTGCAATATTCTTTCAGTTAGACTAGCCATTATAATAAAATTAAAGAATAATATTTTAAAATAAATTTTATGATATTACATATAGTTATATTTGTATAAATACGGGATATTAGGAGATAAATATTTTAATAAGTTATTATATTTTATTTTTGAATAAAAAATAAATCAAGATTACTTATTAACTTTTAATTCAAAAGCTTTTGCCTGAAATCCTACTTTTCTATGACTTCCATCGCAATATGGCTTATTTTGTGAACTACCACACCTACATAAATGATATAATGGTTCTCCATTTACTGATATTTCGTATGGTCCATTTTCATATCCCTTTATTACAATTTCTACCATATTAAAACCTTTTAAAAAAATCTTAAAAATATTTTATTATGAGATCTTATTTTTATACAATAATTCTAGGAATAACATCTATATTGATATTATTTTTTATATTTTTACTAAATAAGGTAAACTTTAATAATAACTATGTTTTAGAAAAAACAAATATTATAATTGATAATCAAAATATATCATTATATTTATTGAATCTATATGGAAATGGGTGTTATTTATATAATATTACTAACGGATATTTTATAATAAAAAATAATGGACCTGGAATAAATTATATAATACCATTAGTAGAATATATTAATACTACTTCATTTATATTTTGTAATCAAACAATTTATTATAATATAACAATTGAAGAATGTTTACCAAATCCATGCAATATAACATGCAAACCTGGAGAATTATGTCCAATGATAAACTGCATAAAATATCCATCTTGTTCTAATGTAACATATTATATAAATATTACATATCCAATAATAATTATTAAAGATAATGTATTTTTATATGAAAATAATGTTTTTTGTTATTCAGAAAATTGTGATATAATTTATCAGAAATTACCTGAAAATTATTTATACAACTTAATATATAATTTAATAAGCTCTATACCAAAAAATATGGTATGAAACTTGCAGTATTATATTCTGGAGGAAAAGATTCAAATTATTCATTATATATTGCATCAAAATATCATGAAATATCTGTATTATTAAATATAATCCCAAAAGATAATGAGAGTTATTTATATCATTATATTAATAATAATTTAACTGAATTACAATCAAAAGCATTGGATATACCTATAGAAAGATTTTATATAAATAATAATGAAGAAGAAACATTGCTTGAAGCATTAAAATATTTAAAGGAAAAATATAATATTGATGGAATCGTTACTGGAGCAATTAGATCTACATATCAGGGATCTAGATTTCAAAGAATATGTAAAAGATTAAATATATGGTGTTTCAATCCATTATGGTTAAAAGATGAAAAAGAATATTTATATGAATTATTAAAAAATAATTTTCAGTTTATAATTGTTGGATGGTATACATATCCTTTAGATATAAATATTTTGGGAAAAGTTGTTGATGAAAATATAATAAGAAAATTAATTGAATATAAAGAAAAATATAAAATAAATATTGCAGGAGAAGGTGGGGAATATGAAACATTTGTTTTATATCAGCCATTATTTAAGAAAAGGGCAATAATAAAAGATTATGAAATAAGGGTAGAAAAAAATTATGCAGAATATATTATAAAAAATGCTTATTTAGAATGATTGGAATAATTCATACAAATAAAGAAGAACTATCAAAATATGAATTTTTATATCCAATAATAAATATTTTAAAAGAATTAAACATTAATTATAAAGTTTTTTCATATAAGGATAAAATAAATGAATATTTTGAAAAAATAATAATAACTGGTACTGCAATAATGGATTTTGATTATTTAAATTATATAAAAAATTTTGAATTTATAATTGAAAATAATATAAAAACTCTTGCAATATGTTCTGGAAGCCAGATAGTAACAAGATTATTAAATTACGATTTTGAAGATAAGGAATTGATTGGAAAATATTATGTAAGAATAATAAATAAAGATAAGATAATTGATAAAGATTTTGAAGCATATTTTTTAATAACAAAAATCCCAAAGATTGATGAAAAATTTTATATAATTGGAAAGGTAGAAAATATTCCTGTATTATATAAATATAGAAATATATATTTTTCATTGTTCCATCCAGAAGTTTTAAATAAAGATATAATAATTAATTTTTTAGAAATATATAGCCCCTACTAGGGTAACCTTGGATAGATGAAAAAGGTTGAGTTAGTGGGGGTACAAAATGAAGAAACCGTCCCAGGCTGAAAAATGATGAATTAAAGCAAACAGATAAAAAATTATTCTTCAGCTTTTTCCCTTTCTTTTTTACCTCCTCTTCTTGATTCCATTAATACTGCAGCTATTATTATTATTGCTAATACTACTAATATCCAAAATATTAATCCTGATGATGACAATGATGTTGAAGGTACTTGAGATACTGAATATGTTTCATTTAATGAATATAATAATTGTCCTGTTTGTTGATCTATTATATTTACATATACTGTTACATTATTATTTTCTGCAGTTATATTTAATGGTATTTGCTCAGTATATGTACCTCCTATTTGTATTTCTTGTTGTTCTGGATATACTTTTCCTCCAACAGCATATGCTTGTATTAATAAATTATATATCTGTGTTGTATTTGAACTTATTAATAGGTATATTGTTGAATTTTGTCCATATTTTAATGGTACATATCCAAACAAAGATGCACTTATTGTTTTTGGTACTATTACTGTTCCATTTACATATAAATTATATGTATATGTTTGTAATATTCCGTTATAATTAAATACAAACTGTACTGGATAATATCCTGCTGTTAAATTTCTTGGAATATATATTACTACTGGTAATTGTGTTACTTGATTTGGTGATAATGTTACTGTTGATAATTGTTGGAATATATTTAATTGTTGCGATTCTACTATTGGTTGTACTTGTATGTTCATTGGTAAGTTAGATTCTAAATTTACATATAATTCTATAAATTGTCCTGGTTTTACATTAAATGTATTTGTATATACACTTAATACATTTACTGGTTGTATATTTTGTGCATTTACTGTTATTGTATAACTATATTGATATATTTCTGATCCATTTTGATATACATATAATATCATTGTATAATATCCTGGCTGTAATGATATTGTATTTAATGGTAATATTACTTCCCCTTGAGAATTTGGAGATATTATTTGTGAACCTTGTAAATTATATATTAAATTTCCATATTGATCGTATAATAGCATTTGAACTGTTGCATTTACTGTTTGATAACCTGGATTCTCCATTAATAATTCTACATTATATATAGAATTTACTAAATTATTCAATGAATTAAAGTTTGGTGATACTGAAATTACTTGTATATTTTGTCCATTTTGATTATTTGATATATAGAATGATTGTTCTGCTTGTTGTGTAAATACTTGTCCATTAGATAGTACAACATTCAATTGTTCTGATACATACATTTCTCCTTGTACATTTTCTAAATAATAGTTTGGTATATTTACAGTCAATAAATTTTCTCCCGGTTGTAAATTTACATTTTCTTGTGTTTGATATATAATATTTCCTTGTGAATTGTATAATGTTAATGTTAATGTAGAGGATTGTACACTTGTTTCAACATTTTGTAAATATACTAATGATTGTACATTTATTCCATATTGTTCTGCTTGTTGTTGTGAAATTACTTCTGGTAATTGTACTAATGATAATGTTAAATTATATGGTACGAATGTTAAATTATATGTTTGATTTGCTGTTACATATTCTAAACCAGATGGATATAATAATGTTACATTTGCCTGTACTGTGAAATTATTATATTGTTGTACTGAACATCCATAGTAAAAACATGAACTTGTTGAACTATACTGTTGTACTAAATTTTCTAATTCTAAAGGATTTACTGATACTTGATATATGTTTAATCCTGTAAATACAGATATAGGTTCATAATATTGATATACTAGCTGTCCATTTGGTGCATATATATTAAAGTACATATATGCCTCTTCAGGAATCTGATTTACTCCATATAACTTTACTATAAATGTTAAATTATTTGCTGCATTTGCTAATAATGTTTGTGTTTGTGGTTCTATTAGTAATTGTTGTGAATATATTCCCAATCCTAATAATACTAACCCAATTAAAAAACTAAACAATCTTCTTATTGTTACTACTACTCTGTTATCCATGATTTAATTTATGATGGAAAAATTTATAAGAGTTATTACTTGATAGATAATATATCACTATCACCAGGAAGATATCCTAATATAATATTGTAATCAACTTTAAAAACATTTTCTAATTGTTTTGCAATATCAATTGGTTTTTTATTTCCTGGAATTAATATAACATATCTTTTATATTTATCCTTTATACTTTCAGGTACTCCTGGAATAATATTATAATCTTCAAATGCCAATGCAATTTCTAAATTCACTTTTATATAATTTTTCTCTCCATATATCATAAAAGACCCTTTTTTTAAATACATTCCAGAAGGTGCCTTTTTTGATACCTGATCTGGATATACATAATATACATCTATAGAGGATAATTTATTTTTCCATGCTCTAGAATATGATCCAACAAATTTTGCAGCTTCATATATATCTATTTCACTTGCATTTCTTCCATTTTTTAATATACCAAAGGGAGATCCTATAATATCTGCATGGAATACTAAATCATTTTTTTCTAAATATTTATTTATAATAATTTCATTTGTAATAGAATCTTTCCCAGCAATTAATAGAAAATTATTTGTTGTAAACATCCATCTAAATTTCTCATACCATTTTTTATTTCTCTTAATTTCTTCCTTCTTTTTTTCAATAATTATTTTTTCCTCAATATTATTTAATTTTTCTTCCAATTCTTTTATTAAACTCTCTATCTTTTGCTTTTTATTCTTTAATTCTTTTATTTTTTCATATATTTCATTTATATTTTCATATATACTTTTTCTAGTATCAATTTTTATTTCCATTTTTCCAACAAATATTATAAAATGCACATTTTTTACATTTTTCGGAAAATTTCTTTCCAGGATCTTCTTTTTTATCAATCATGTCAATTATTTTATCCTTTATATCAAGTATTTTATTTATTTCATTATTATTTCTAAACTCTATTTCTATTTTGTGATTATCCTTTGCATATAATAGTATACCTTTTTTTATATCATAATTTGGAAATTCATCCCTTAATAATAAATAGTATGAATACAATTGTGTAATATGTTCCCTTCTAAAAAATCCAGATTTTATTTCATAAGGTATTATATTCTTTTTATATATTTCTAATCTATCTATCCTCCCAACTATATTATATTTTAAAGATGTAACATCAAGTTCTGTCTTTATTTTTGGTTCTAAGAATTCCCATAATTCTATTCCATATAAATCTTTATCTTTCATAAAATTAAATACATTTTTTGCCCTATCCTCTATATCCTTTATTACATAACCATATGCCCTTATTTTTATATCATTTTTATCCAAATTTAAATTTTTTATTTGTTCTTCAAATTCTTTTATAGATTCTTCTAACAATTTTATTAAAAAATTATTGTATAAATTTAATATTTTTTCATATTCAACAAACTCTTTTATATTAAATATTATTTCTTTTTCTTTCTCATTTACTTTATCAAATAAAGAATGAACGATTGATCCAAATATTTTTTGTTCAGTATCTTCTTCAGAATATCTCAAAACTCTTTTTAAATAAACTTTTCTGGGACAAAAAATATAATCTGTTATATCTGTTACTCTAACAAAAATATCATTTAATTCCACGCTCTATTTAATGTTTTAAATATTTATAAAATATAACATCGATATATTTTAGATGAAAATAAAAACATGGATTAATAAAGATACCTGCATTGGTTGCGGAACATGTATTGCAGTTGCACCAGAAATATATGAATTTGATTCTGATGGAAAAGCAAAAGCAAAGGTTGAAATTGTTGAAAATCCAGATTTAATACAGAAAGCAAGAGATGCTGAAGTTGCATGTCCAACACATTCAGTTAAAGTAGAAGAAGTAAATGATTAATGAAATATATAGTAGACATTGATTATAGTAAATGTATAAATTGTTTGGCATGTTATTTGATAAATAAGAATGTTTTTTCAATTGAAAATAATAGAATAGTGATAAAAAATAATACAATTTCCTCTGAAGAAGATATAGAGGATATAAAGATTGCCGCAAAGGCGTGCCCTACAAATGCTATATATTATCAGGAAATATTAAATAAAGATTAATAAATTATGAAATATTATTTTTAAATATGGTATTTTATGATACGTTTATAGCTTTATTGAATAACCTTGGATTCTTCAATGTTATATTACCATTTCTATTAGTTTATGCTGTGATGTATGGTATATTAAGTAATTATAAAATATTGGGTGATCCTTTTGCTGAAGGAGATAAAGGGAAGGTTACGAGGAGTTTAATATCAATTGTATCTGCAGCTACAGGATTTTTTATAGTTGGATCTGCAAATGTTGTATTATCATTAAGAACATTAATTCCATATATAGTATTATTTTTATTAACAGTATTTTTCCTTATATTGGCAATTTCTCCATTTTTACAGAGAGAAGAAAAAAGTGGAGAAATACAGATAGGTAATAGAACAAGAATAATATTATTAACATCTGCAATAATTATATTTACATTGATAATAATATTTATACTCGGCTTATATAATTATATTGCTTCAGCAGCATCAGCAACATCTTCAGTACTTTCTTCATTACAACCATTTATAGAAACAATAGTAATTCTAGCAATAATGTTCGGAATAGCATATTGGGCTGTAAAACCTGCAAAAGGCCAAAAATCAGAACCTCCAGAATCAAAATGACAAGCATAAGTCAAATATCATCACAAATGAATTTCAATCAGTTATTATCACAAATAAATTTTAATCCAGTGAATTTTAATCAATTATTATCACAATATGGATTTATAGATTTTGTTTTACCATTTTTATTAATATTTTCTTTGGTGTTCATGATATTAGAATTATCCAATTTATTAAAAACTGGTCCCGACGATACTGTAGGTAGAAAGTTAAATGCATTGTTTTCTATCGGATTTGCTCTTTTATCAATATATAATCAAAATTTAGTAAAATGGTTATTATCTTTTATTCCTAGTGCCACTATAGCCATAATTGGATTTACTTTAATAGTTATTGTATTAGCGATTACAAATAAAAAGATACCTTCATGGTTAAGAGGGTTATTTGCACTCCTTGTTGTAGGAATAATATTATGGCTAGCTGTAAATTCCTTAACTATAGTAAATCCTTCTGCAGGATCTTCGCAATTAACATATCTATTATCATATACAATCAACTACCTTATGCAATCGGGTATATTGGCATTATTAATTGTATTTTTACTTATATTCATAGTATTAATGTGGATAGTTGGTGGTGGAGAAAAGAAAGAGGAAAGGGAAGAAGAAAGAAGTGGGAGCCCAATAATATTAAGATCTAGATAAAATGGATTTCTCATCTTTTATTTATAATTTATTTTCGGAATATGGCATATTTACATTTGTAGCACCATTTTTATTAGTATTTTCATTATTATATGGATCTCTTAGAAAAACCGGTTTATTTGGAAAGGATAACCCAAATAAAGAAAAATTGTATGCAATAATTTCTATCGTAATATCTTTCTATTATTTATATAATATATCTGATGTTATATTTACATCAAACTTTATATCATTCTTCTTTTTTGAATTACTTGTTATATTTTTTATTCTAATGATTATTGCATTAATGGCTGGGATATCAGAGTCATATAAAGAAGATGATGAAGAATTTAAGAGGTATAAACAATATTCACATAATGTTGCTGTTGGATTTATAACTCTTACAGTTCTATTTGCATTTCTATATGCATCCTCAGTAGATTTTAACGGACTTGGAGCATCTGCTCAAAATATAATAATAGAAATATTGCTTGCATTGATATATACTGGTTTACTCCCATTCCTTATAATAATAGGATTTGTAATTGCAGCTATATATTGGGTATATAGAAAGGAAGAACCTCCAAAGAAGAAACGTAATAAGATAAAAATTATCAAAGCAGCTGGAGAAGTTCCATTTATTTTTGTAGAAAATACAAGTGATAGAAAATAATCATTTAAGAATTTTTTATTATATACATTAATGGCAATATTCATATCAAAGGATAAAAAAATTGGAGATATTGTTGAATATATAAAGAAGGGGGAGGACATAATTGTAACGGATAATAATGGAAAACCTTTTGGAGTTTTAGAAAATTCTAAAGCAATTAGATATTTATATAAACCAGATACAAAAATTGAAAAAATAGTAAATAGGATAAAACCATTAAAAACAGATAATATAATTGATATAGTAGAGAAATTAATTAATTCTAATTCCAGATTAACTTTTGTAAGAGAAGATGGGCAAATAAAGGTAGTTAATATATATGATGTACTAAAGGATATATTGAATGATAAAGATATTTTAGGAAAAATGAATTTAAATGAAATAATAAATGAAGCCTATACCATATATGAAGACCAAAATATTAAAAAAGCAATTGGTATAATGAAGGATAAAGGTATATCAAGATTAATAGTATTAGATAAAAATAATAAAGTATCTGGAATAATTTCTTTAACGGATATTCTAAAATATATGTTAATTGATAATAGTAATAATATAAGAACACCAAATGAGAAAGATTTTGATATAAAGATAAAATCTATAATGAATAGTAAATTAATATTTGCAAATAAAGATGATAATATAGAGAAAATAATTAATTTAATGATAGAAAATAGGTTATTTTCATTGCCAATATTAGATAAGGGTAATTTAATTGGAATAATAACAGCAAAGGATATATTAATAAATTATTTACAATATAAAAAGGAAAAAGAGTATAATTTAATTGTTCATGGTATATCTTTAGATGAAATAGATATAAATTATATAAAGAAATTGTATGAGAAACTTTATAAAAAATATAGAAATATTTTGGGAGAAAATATTAGATTACTATTACATATTAAAAAGGTAAATGAAGATATGGCAAATAAAAAAATATATTACCAAATTAGAGCAAAATTAATATATAATAATGGTAAATTCTCCATTGATGATCATGGATATGATCTATATTCAACAATAAAAGATATATTTTCGATATTAGAAAATGAAGCTGAAAAAATAAAACATAAAAACGAGGAAAGGTATATGCTTGAGAGTATGTTTAAAAATGATATAATATATTATCTATAAGATGATATTAATACCTGGAGATAGCTTAAAGAAAAAAGATATTAACTCATATGAAAGAGAGAACAATTATTATTCAAAATATATATTATTGTTAAATGAGGATAAAACTACAAGGCTTTTTGGATATTATATGCCAGAAGTAAATGATATTGTAATTGGAAAAGTAATTGATGTACTATCTAATGGATGGATAATTGATATAAATTCTCCATATGTGGGAAAGTTATCTTTAAAAGATATTGGGACAGATCCGAATGATCTATATACTTATGGTGATTATATATTATGTCAGATTGTAAGAATGACAAAGAATAAATTAATAGATTTAGATATTAAGAAAAAGGAGAAATTAAATGATGGATTAATATTAAAAGTAGATCCTGCAAGAATTCCAAGATTGATTGGAAAAAATTCTTCAATGTTAAATTTAATTAAAGAATATTTAAAAATTGATATAATAATTGGAAAAAATGGTAGAATATATTTAAATGGTAATGTAAATAATGTATCGAAGGCAGTAGATATTATCAGATTTATTATAAATAATTCATATAAGAGGGGTTTAACTGAAAAGGTTAAAGAAATTTTGGAAAATAAATAAGAATGGTAAAAAGATTTGATGGTAGAGAATATAATGAGTTAAGAAAAATAAATATAAAGTCAAATGTAGTAGATAATGCAAGAGGATCTGCAATATTTTCATTTGGTGATACTGTTGCATTAGCTGCTGTATATGGACCAAAACCTTCAAAAATGTCTTTGGATTATGAAAAAGCATTCTTAAGGGTTAGATATAATATGCTAACATTTTCTACACCTGAAAGGAAAAAACCTACACCAGGTAGAAGAGAAATTGAATTATCTGAAGTAATTAAAAGAGCTTTAGAACCGGCATTATTATTAGAAGAAATTCCCGGGAGTATTGTAGATGTATATGTTGAAATATTAAATGCAGATGCTGGAACAAGAACTGCAAGTATAAATGCCGCATCTTTGGCATTATCTTTAGCAGGTATTCCAATGAAGGATCTAGTAGTAGCTCTAGCAGTTGGAAAAATTGGAGAAAAAATCGTTGTAGATTTAAACAAAGAAGAAGAAGATTATGATTCCGAAAAATTAAAGAAAGATCATGAAAAATCAAAATATATAGAATATTATGGAGAAGGAAGAGCTACAGATATACCAGTTGCAATAATTCCTTCTGAAAAAAAATTTACTCTAATACAGTTGGATGGAGAAATTTCAAATAAAGAATTAAATGATGCATTAAATTTAGCACTAGAAAAAGCTTTAGAAATAAAAAATTTAATGAAAAGTAATATATTAAAGCATTTATCCTCAGATAATTTTATTTATTAGTATTTTTTATAACAACTTTTATAAAGTACAAGATATTATTAAATCATATGAGGAAAAATTATAAATATCTGATGATATTAATCTTTATTTTAAACTTTACCAATATTTATTCACAATCAAATAATTATGCTTATACATGGTATAATCAATCTATAAGTACATTATATATAGATAAACAATTGCTAGAATCTACTACTAGTATGCTTTCTCAATATTTTAGTACACTTTCTCAATACTTAGGTCCTCTAGAACCAATTATTTTAAAAATTTTACCATATCTAATAGAAAATTTACCAATTCTAGTTTCATTTTTTGCTTTATTTTTTATGTCAAGAAGATTCTTAAATATTCTTAATAGTCAAGTTCCGGAATCTGAAAAGCTTATAACCTCATT
>Ga0081529_119836_pt1 | contig 14856 bp, 13 predicted proteins | sample EchGeymetagenome_FD_71012 | JGI IMG/M metagenome (GOLD analysis project Ga0081529, IMG submission 71012) | Ferrous microbial mat and aquatic microbial communities from Echinus Geyser, Yellowstone National Park, USA - transect B T=78-80 C v2... ...
GTAAACAAGCTGATCATAAGCCTTGTGCATACTCTAACCGAGAGGTGGCTCCTAGGGCAGTTGAAGCTAGTCCTACTGAGCCACGAGTCGCCTGCTATTAGGGAGAATTGGTTTGGGGAAGATGAGTACCCGACGGCGAGCCTGCATGCTATTCATAATGCTAGTGTTATTATCCGTGTTGTGGCTAGGGAGGTTGTTGAGGGTAATGTGGTTAGGATTGAGAGGTTCGGTAGGATCATTGAGGATAGGTACGGGTTAATTGGCACTGGGGAATTTAAAATACTTGATCCATTATTCTAACAGCCGCCTTGATTATGCTTGGGTTCGAAATCAAATGTAATTATAACCCACCCCGTGCGGGGTGGGGTTTGGGATTGGGTTTGGGGCTGCCTCCCCGTTGGGGAGGCACATAGCTAAGCGAGGCACCCCTTAATAAGGCTTACGGTGCGATTCCCCGCCCTTAAAGGCGGGGATGGGTGATTCAACCCCATGGTTAAGTTTATTTAGGAGCGTACTAGCGTAACCATGCATGACGTGGGTTAGTGAGCCGAAACCACAGGCCAAAACCACGGTCAAGGCCCAGACCAGGGTGAATGAGAACAGGCCGAAGCCTAGGAAGAACTATGCGGTGCTCAGGTACAGGAACGTTGGAAGTAGGGTTGAAATATACTGCAGCGGGAAGTGGGTTGAGGTAAGCAACAGGGCGCTCGCCGACCTACTATTCTGGCAGCACGTGTACCCAGTCACGGCGATGGTCATGTACAGGGATGGGTACGAGGTAGCCGTGGCGGTGCCTGTCAGGAAGGCCAGGAGGCTTGGGCTACTCGACTGTGCAGTGGACTTGACGGTAGGCGCCAACCTACCAGCCGAGTACCCAATCATATCAATTGGGTAAGGGTGGAAAAGGAGGGGGATTAGGAGGGGGTTTTAGGGTGGATTAGGATTAGGAGGGTTGGGAGGATTAGGGTTAATGCAGTCAGCGAACATCGAATCCTTCAATGCACTATGAGTTGCTTAACCCCTGGCGTCGTTTCTGGCACCGACACAGGTGCCCAGCGCTTCATCAGCAGCATTTCGTAGCGGCATTTTTTAAACACGTTGTTAGCCAGCATAACCTAACCTCGTCGTGCAGCGTTACGGACAAATTAATACACATAATGGCCTAAAGAGGACTTATACATAATATGATTAAATAAATTTTTATGAATAACGGAAAAGCAGAAAAACTTCACCACTTATCCTCTGGAGGTGGTGCAATCCTCCTTCACGGCGAGAGGGATGGGAAGCGTTGAGGTAACCTGCGGTAAGGCAATAGGTGAGGTGGTGCTGGGCAGGCTTAACAATGCAACTGAGGCGATAATCATAAGCCCATGGGTGAGTACTGAGACTGCCCAAATCCTCAGGAATCTGGCCAGGAAGGCGAACATCACGCTCATAACAATGAACGACCAAACTAACCCAAACCACGTTAGGGCGCTCCAGATGCTACACGAGCGTGTCCTGAAGTCCAGGGGGAGGCGTGGGAAGAGGCTCGCGGTAATCGGTGCCGTAATGCTTGTGCTCGCAATAATAATCCTAATTGTCATTGGGGCTTATGCATACTTAAATACTAATACTAATATTAGTAGTTACAGCTCCCTTACACTAGTGTTATTCGGCGCCTTAGCGGTGGCCTGCATGGTACTGCTATTCGGCGGCATCATACTCCTTATTATTGGCGGCGTCCTGTACCTCACCGGGTTCGCCAGTGTCAGTGTGGTTAAGGAGCTTATCATACTGCCTAAGGGGCCCCTCCACGCTAAGATGATTATACTGCCTGGGCTTAACCTGGTTGGGGTTGGGAGCATGAACTTCACTGGCGGTGGGTTGAATAACCTTGAGTGTTGGGCGTGGGTTGAGGGGAATGGGTTTGTTGAACGCGCCCTCGAGTTCGTTAAGTGGCTCACCACCCAGTCAGTCAGCGTGATCGAGGGTGGTATCGTGGAGGAGGATTAGGGTTTGGGTTCGGGTTAATGAAACTACCGTTAGGGTTCATAACCTGGGTAGCGTAGTAAAGCCAGTATGGAACCCATAGGCGATAACCGGGACCATTACTGCTCACCCAGTATTCATTAAAACCCTAGCACTTAAATAATCACAACCCTGGTTAGTAGTTGCGGTTAGGCAAGCCACATCTAACCTGTTGGTAGGCGTGGGTTAAGGGTGGTATGGCGCCTAATAATTCCATGGATCATGAAGCCCGATTCCATTCCTCAACCCTAAAAACCTTATTAACCCAGCCTAATTTCTCATGTGTGAATCGGAGGATAATGGGGGTGTATTTGATTGTGGCTCCAGTGGGTTTTCTAACCGGCTGGCTTATAGGCGTACTCTACCGTCCACTCCCTCGTTCACTCCTTTTATTACACCATGCGGTGAGTAGTAACGCAACCACTCACGTTGTGACTACAACTACAGCCAAAATAACGATCACCAATCTAATCGTCACGGCAATACCCGGATTAATAGCAGTAACTACATTAATTATGGTACTCATTGGAGTATTATTATTAGAGTCATCATCATCAGAGGTGCATAGAGGGCAGCCTCAAACTCCACCCAACCCACGCCAGCCTGGGCCCACGCCTAGGCCATACCTTGTGGGTATTGTTGTTTTGATAGTGATTGTCGCGGTTTTAGGCTTACTCTACGGAATGGCTAATGCAAAGTTGGCTAGCGTAATGGACATGTATGAGGCGCTTAAGGCAAATTACACAAGCTTACGGAGCCTATATGACTCATTGCTAGTGAACTACACGACATTAAGGAATCAGCTTACGTCGATTAATGCGAGCCTAGCCAGTGTAATGAGCCAGTATGGAATATTTAAAAGCAAATTACACTAAACACTAATCTGCAAAGCCAATACGTAAAGTTACAGGCAAACTACACGACACTGATGAGCCTCTACGGGGTGCTGCAAGTGAACTACACAAGCCTGCTGAATCAATATAACTCACTGCAGGGTCAGTATAAGCAGCTTGAGGCAAGGTACACAAACCTAGAGGCTGCATATGAAGAAGTCACAAGTAATTACAAGGGCTACTACGAAGAGTTGATGCGTGAACAGTTGCTGAGTGGGCTTAGGCCACTTGACAATATAACACTAAGCCAAATTAAGGCGGGTATTTACGAAGCGTTAATCGCCTACATATTCATACCATATGGCTTTAATGCCTTGGTTACGTTAAACACGTCGTGCACTAACACTACTGAGGTTGGTATAGATAGTTATCGTTTTGGTCGGGTAATCGTGCCCTTTAACATCACTGGGCCAACCACGTTAACCCTCATACAGCCCTTCGGCTTCTATACTCCATTTCTTTGGTCTATGAGTGATAACAACAACATGAGGTTAACCGTAACCACCGTAATCCTCAGCAACATAAGTAATTACCTGGATATTGTTGAGCGTGAGGATACCTACAAATTCACGAAGGTTGCCACTGAACCATACCTGCCTTGGGCTAACATACCGATAATAGTGCCCTACGGCTACAACATAACCCTCTCAGTAAACATAACATCAAATGAACCAATGACCATACGGCTAATTCAAAAGGCGTACAATGGAGCCGTCCAGGACATTAACCTCGCCTATAATACACAGAGTTACCAAGGCGTACTAACCCTCACATCCAACTACTATTACCAGATAAGCATATCACCGAGCCAGGGTGCCACGGTTAACGTGGACATTAAGCCCATAGCCATAAAACCTATAGGTTAACAACCATAAAACCCATCAACCCTGGGGGTCGATGAGCAATACCGAGTCGAAATTAAGGGGGAATACTCCTTAAATCAACTTTAGGTTTTAGTTAAGGGAACCAATCACTGTCCTCATCATGAGTATTGCTACTGCGGTGAGCAGTATGGTTAATATTAGTAAGCATGGGTACCCGCCCCCTACCCTGCCGCACAGCGACCTGTCTACACGCCAGCGTGCCCCAAACAACACATTGTTAATCCTCCTATTAACCTCAAGCACACACTGCGGTGCGCATATGTTGATTAGGCCACCATCGCATGCGGCATAGTCACCGTAAATCAACTTGGCTAACCTGCAATCATCAATACTCACCCTACCTCCCCTACCTCTGGCAAGCATATGGTAGGCTTCAATGATTAGGTTCTTCACGTGGCCTGTGGGTAGTATCTTAACTGGGTAAATCATGTAATAAGCGGTATTCCTGATTCTAGGCCAGGTGGTGCGGAAGATCACTGGGTAGGCTGTAATCCAGTTAACGTTAACGTAGAGGTCTCTGAGTAGCCAGGCGTATATCGATAATTGGATGACGGCCTTTCTAAGGAATAACCTGTAGTCATACCCACTCAACACTGGTACGTGCTTAACCTCAACCAGCCCCACGTCTCCGCTCTTCATGTCGTAGAGCATTAAGTCCGGTTCCCCAACAATAAACTTACCAATGCCACCAATGTAGGCGGCTAATTGACCCCTAAACGGCATAATGCCGCCATTACCGCCGGCTAATGCATCATACTTAAATTGCTCATCCAGTATATTGGACCATAACCCATAGCCACCATCCTCATCCCCATCATCACCACCATACCACCCATCAAAGCTCATAGCCCTCATTAGGCAGAAGACGGCCATTGAAGGCCTATTGGTGTCGCATAGGTCATCGTACCTTAAGCCATCATCATACCTCCGGTCATCGTAATACTTAACCCACGCCTTATACAGGACCTCATCGGGAACAGGATCATGAAGCCTCCTATTGTCACTAAGCATGCTAGCCTCAACAATTACCTTAGCTGCAGTAGACTGCAGAAGCCGATATGTGGCATCCCACCCCCGCCTCATGACGGGTAGGGGACGGATACCCGTATGGATCGTAGGGATTCGGTAGCCTTGGTCGTGATCATGAGGCGGGGGTGGGTTTCGTGCAGCATTGTTTCGGTCGCTGTGCGGTTGCACGATTAAATATCTGCAGATACTTTTTAAAGTTTACGCCCTTAAACTATTGATATTTATTAAAATATTTTACTTAACTGAGTAAAGTTTAAGCTCACTACGGTAGTTTAAAACCACATGTAGTCGTCATTAAGAGCATGAATAGCCTGTGGTGATTGCTGAGTTGGGTGAAGTCGCCTGCGGCTTCAATGCGTTAGGTTTATAAAGGGTTTCATGCTTTATTACTTTAGTTGGTGAGGGTTGGGGTTTGGGTGGATAGTTGGTTTAGCGGTAACGGTGCTGTTAGGGTTAGGGTTTTGACGAGGGGCTGCGTATTAATAGACCCAGTCCTAAACGTTTGCAGGAGGTGTAGGTATAAGAGGAGTGACTTCGTGCCAGTTGAGGGACTGCCCATTGGTAGGGGTGTTAGGCTTAGGGAGTACTATAGGTTAATCCCAGGCGAGTACAATGTAGTCGTAGTGTTCCTGAGGGTTGCAGGCATGGAGGTTAGGGGTGGGTTTACCATGAAATGGCTTAAGCCATCCATGATACTAGCCAGGAGGGTGATTTTCACGGGCGCCAGGGCTTTCATCGATGGACCTGGGGATGCCAGGTGCCTTGAGTTATTCAGCGACTAGCCCAACACAAAGGGCCTAAGCCGAATCCTAATCCTCCCCTAAGCCCCTCTAAGCCAGTTTCAATTTCTACACTCATAGGCCTCACCTATTTCACTCAAAAATGTTGATAGGTATTGGGCGCAATGCTTTAAAGAGGCATAGTGCATTATGTTTATGGATGGTGTTGATATTGGTTTTGTTAGGGATAGGGTTAAGGCTACGCTTGATGAGGTACTTAGGTTCTACTCAGGTAAGGAGGAGGTTGTGGCGAAGATCCTAGCAGCCATCCTAGCTGGTGGGCACGTGCTCCTTGAGGATAAGCCGGGTGTCGGGAAGACCTTCCTAGCCAAGCTCATGGCTAAGGTCCTTGGGTTAAGCTTCTCCAGGATCCAGTTTACCCCGGATCTCCTACCAAGCGACATAGTAGGTACCAAGGTTTGGAGGCCTGCTGAGGGTAGGTTTGAAACCATGAGGGGCCCGGTGTTCGCAAACTTCGTGCTGGCTGATGAGATTAATAGGGCTCCACCCAAGACTCAAGCTGCCTTGCTTGAGGCTATGGAGGAGCTTCAAGTCACAATTGAGGGTGAGACGTACAAACTGCCGGCCCCATTCATAGTGATAGCCACCCAAAACCCCATTGAGTATGAGGGAACCTACCCACTACCAGAGGCACAACTCGACAGATTCATGGTTAAGCTGAGCCTCGGCTACCCTGATGAGGGTGAGGAGGAGGAGTTGCTCAACAGGAGGATTAAGTGGATGACGGACGACCCAACTGGCTATGCCTCAACCGTGATGAACGCTGATGAGCTACTGGCCATTAGGCAGTTCATTGAGGGTAGGGTGAGGGTTGATAGGGAGGTGATCAAGTACATTCTTTCATTTAGGAGGATTAGGGATGATGATAGGGTTATGGCTGGCCCAAGCCCAAGAGGGCTGCTCTCGTTGATGAGGATTGCCAGGGCTACTGCGGTTATTGACGGTAGGGACTACGTCATACCCGACGATGTCAAGTTCATGGCGCCGGACGTCCTTGGGCATAGGGTCGTGCTTAAACCCGAGCTAGCCCTGGAGGGTGAGGTCAGTGGTAGGGACGTGGTACTGGAGTATGTTAATAAGTTACCCGTACCCAAGTGATTTAAATGGTTAAGGAGGTCGCCAGGTCTTACTTCACTCTACTGGCAATACCAATAGTACTCTCCGTGCTGGCCTTCATAGGCACGGCGAAGGAGCTCCTAATACCCGTCATATTCTCCGTGCTCATGGTCACCCTCGCACTGTACACGGGGGGTGATGAGCCCCAGGTTTCCGTTGAGCTGGCTTTAAGTAGGGATAGGGTTTTCACGGGTGATGAGGTTGAGGTTAAGGCTAGGGTTAGGGTTAAGGGTGGCTTCGGTCTATTATCCATAGCCCTACCACCAGCCTCATATAGGGATAGCAAGGACTACGCGAGGTACGCCGAGAGCCTAGAGGTGACTAGGGGTAACTCGGTGCACGTGGTCTTCAAGGGCTTTAGGGATCTTGACAGGGAGTACGTGGTGAGGGTTAAGGCGCTTAGGAGGGGTAGGTTTGAGCTTGGGCTTGTTAAGTACACCTACCACCACATGTTCGGCATGAGGGTTATTGAGGATTCGTGGGATGAGGGGCTTAGGTTAACCGTACTCCCAAGGTACAGGGTGATTAGGAGGGGTGTGGGTAGGGTTAAGCCATCCCTCGTCACACCCAGGGTCACGCCAATAAGGCTAGGCCCCCACTCCACGGACTTCATTGAGGTTAGGGAGTATGCGCCGGGTGACCCATTCAAGTTCATAAACTGGAAGGCCTCAGCTAGGTCTACCCAAGGTAAGTTACTGTCCAATGAGTATGAGAGGGAGGGGCTTAGGACAGTGGTTTTCCTAATCGACGTCTCAGAGGGCATGAGGTATGGGCTACCCCACGAGAACCCACTCGAATACTCAATCTACCTAATACTCTCCCTAGCCAAGGCCCTGATTAGGTACGGCTACAACATAGGCCTATGGACCCTGCCCAACACGGGCATCTACGTAATACCCTCGTCGGGTCAGACGCAGTTCTATAGGCTACTAAACGCACTACTAATAATTGAGGGGATTAGGGAATCTGCCCCCGAGGGTTACCTGGACCCTGGGTTGTTGAGGGTTATTGCCGAGACTAAGCCAATACTGATACTCCTAACCAACATAGCCGACGGGCAGTCCGTGCGTAGGTTGAGGAGTTACCTATGCCGGGGTGATGAGGGTAGGTGCAGGGGCTTGGGCAGGGTCTTAATAATAGACGTAACCCACGGTTCAATAACCCATAGGGAGTTGCTGGGCGAGTACATGGTAACCCCATGCCTCGGGGTTACCCCGAGTAGGGCTAGGCTGTATAGGGCGTTGCCAAGGTGGACCCAGGTTGTTACCTGGGATCCACTCTGCGAGGGTGTTGGGAGCCTGGTGGCTAGGTTGATGCCTAGGATTAGGTGGTTGTCGTGAGGGTTGCCTCACTAGCCCTAGCCCTACTACTACCGTTAACGCCATTCCTAACACTCCAATTCCTGGTAAAGTACCCAAGCATCATCGTATACGTGGGGCTCGTGATAGTGGCCCTGGTGGGTGTAGTGGGCTGGGTTAGGGGTAGGGGGGTTGGTTACGCTGGCTTAGCCTCGGCTTTAATCTCAAGCCTCCTAGTTGCATTAAGCATGGGTTACATACCCTACCTCACCCACTTCACCCTAGGCACCATAAAACCCTCCACATTACCGTACTTGGGAGTGTCCATTGCAGCCAGCCTATACGCCCACTTCCTTGGGAACGCCTACGAGGCGTCTAAGAGGTTTGAAGCCGCAATGAGGAAGTATGGCCATGACCCGAGGGAGGCCAGGGAGCTCGATGCCATGAACACCTGGGCCATTGCCGTGGGTGGGGTCCTCCTGGCGGTTTCACTAGCCCTATACGCACTCATGAGGGTTGCTACGGTGCTTGAACTACCCCCAATGCTGGTGTTGGCCGTGTTTATCGTGGTTTACCTGGCGTTGATGGCCATTGTCATGGTGCACTCCGCAACCATTAGAGGCAAAGCTTAAAATACCGAATACCCCATAAGTAATATTGAGTATGCTGAGGTTTTCATCATTAACCAGGGCTTTAGCCGTGTTATTCGTGACGTTCTTAGTACTAACAATAATAGTGAATATACTCATGAGCCACCTCTTAAGGTCTGGGGACATTAATAGGCTGCAGGAGCTCGTAAACCAGTATTCACTTAAAATCGCCCACTACATGGCCCTGGTTATGACTAATCCGATCATAGTGCTCACGTTGCTTTTCATATTCACATCAATGCTACTGGCCGGCGTTGAGGACCTGAAGGGTTCATTACAGCTCATTAGGGTTAATAGGGTAGCTGGCATGCCACTGCTTGGTTCAGCCATGTTAATGATTGGGGGATCGGCACTGGCCATTGGTGGGTTGGTGATGCCGCTATTCGCTAACGTTAAGCCCATTGTAACGTCGAGCGTTAGGCTTACGTTAAGTTCGGGAATGGCAATCCTCACTCTACCCCTGCCCTGGACCATGGTGCTGGGTTACGAGCTTTGGCTAGTGGGTGTTGTGGTGTTGGGCATAGTGGTCACAGCCACGCTACTGCTAGGGCTTAGGCAGGGTGGCTTCACGGGGCGCGGCGCCCTATCAACAATAGGTGCACTACTGCTCACGGCCGGCTCCATATACGCCTTCGCAAACCCGCTGTTTGGTTTCCTAATAGCCACGGTAGGCTCAGCTGTACTGAGCCTAGTGGGGGTTGGGCCATGAGGAGGGGTTACCTACCGGTGCTCTTCCTAGTAACGGCCCTGTTCATAACCTGGATCCTAATGAACTCGATACACCTCCTAATGGTAACGCCCAGTGGCACCAGTAGCTCAGCTAACCTGGGTAGGGGCTTGGGTTTGAGGGGCTTCGGGACGGGTTGGGTTGGCATTGGAATTGGGCGGTTTGGGTTTGGCTCAGGTTTGTCCGGGTTTGGGCATGGGCTACGTGGATTTGGTTTCGGCTTTAAGCCAGGGAACATAACGTTACCAAGGCTCCCACTGAACCTGTCAATGATCCGTGTGGCCAAGGCTAATGTAGGTATGCCCTTCATGAGCCTAACCATTTCATTACCGATAATACACTTGGCTATGCCTAAACTTAACATCCACCCAAGCTCCGTGAACACCACTTACCACGGCACCACGCCAGGGGGTGGGGGAGGGGGTGGTGGGTCTGGTGGGGTTTCGGGCTCGGGCACATCCAGCCAAGGCACCACGGTTAAGGTGACCGCGGTGCACGTCGTTAACATAACCATGCAATGGTTGATTTACCTACTCATAGCCATTATCGCCATTTTAATCGCATTCTCGCTAATAACCACCCTGAGGAACGTGGGTGGCGCTAAGGCAACCGTGAAGGAGGGGGCTGGTGAAGAGGCTAAGGCTAGGAGGATTGCGGAGAAGCCGCTGGTGAAGGTTGAGGAGAAGCCCAAGGGCACCGTGGGTGAGGAGTACCAGCAACCCAACTTGAGCGGAGTCTTCGTGCCGCTTAGGGGTTGGGGTGGTGGTAGGTTAATTAAGCTCGGCATTGACACAGACCTACCACTGGTGTGGAGGGTTAATGAACCACTACCCATTGAGGTAGCCCCAGGCGCCGCCGTTTCAATAAGCCCTGAGGGGGAGGTTGGGGGTGGTTACGTGGTCTTTAGGGGTGTTGGCTGCCACGAGGTGTCTGCTAGGCTTGGTAATGAGGCTGAGGTGCATAAGGTACTTGTGGTTGACGACTACACTAGGGAGGTTGTGGAGGTCTTCGAGAGGAACATTTTGAGGGGGGATGTTGACCACAGGGTGATGACGCCAAGGGAGATTTGCAGGGAGTTGGGTAGGAGGGGGCTGTTGAGCAATGGGGATTGCCCATCGTGGAGTAGCCTAAGGGCCTTTGAGGACGCCAAGTACGGTGGGTACGCAATGGATAGGGCTAGGTATGAGGAGTTCGTGAGGGGGCTTTACAGGTTGAGGGAGCCCTACGTGAGGTGGTGCGCTTGAGGACCAGCTGGAGGGGCTATGCAGTAAGGACAGCCGCCCTAGTGGTAGTCTACATACTGCTCAACGCCCTGGCGCCAGCAATACACCCACTAGCCCTCCTAAGGCTCATAACCTTCATTACCGGTGTAATACTGCTACCATTAATAATCTACTACGTTACCAAAACCATCGGCGGCCTAATTGCCGAAAGAGCCACCGGCAGTTTAACCGCTAGGGGTGGTGGGGCGCGGGGCCCAGTGGTGATTAGGGCTCGGGCTCGGGGTTAATTGGCTTGGTGCTAATGGACCTGGCGGCCCCAGCCATCGGCCTATACTTCGGCTTCAGCAACCTAGCCGCCTTCATAGCGCAGTTCACTAAGCCACCCACCTACTCCCACGTAGCCCAGGCTTTAACGGCGCTCTACATGATGATCCTCGGCCCGGTGATTAGGGGGTTTGGTAAGGGTCGCCTAGGCGGTGTGGTTGGCGATGCGGTGTCTGGTGTTGGGGTTGCCGTGTCCATCTACGGCTTCGCTGGGTTAATCTACCTGGCATCAAGGCCACTGGCCGCTCCCTTCGAGGTCCTATCCCTCACGGTGGCCGCCACATCACTGGCAATGCTGGGTGGTTTACGTAACCCGCAGGTGCGTGAATTGAAGCCACTATTCAATAGGGTTAACGCAATAATCATCATCATAGCCTTCACCCTAACCCTAAGCGGCATACCCAGCCTAGCCAAGTACTCAGGCTACATAGACCTAGCAGGCCTAGTGGTGGTGCTGGGGCTTACTGGTGAGGCGGCGTATAGGGTTTATAGGGCATACAGCACAAGCCTGGAGGGGATACGTGAGAGGGTGTATGCTGAGCATGAGAGGCAGGGGGGTGTGAAGGCAACCCAGGAGGATGAGGAGCTCCAGCGTGCATTAGTGGACTTCATTAAGTACGGCAATAAGGATGGTTTAATCATGTACGCAACCCACATGCTAACCCTCTGCGACCAAGACCTACCTGGGATAAGGGATGCGCTGGGGGAGTTAATCAAATACAGGGAGACCTTAAACACCAACACCAGGTGGATCTGGAACCCAGGCGAGGTTGAGGAGGCCATGAGGATGGAGATGTCGAGGAGACTAAGGATCGCAGGTGACATCATAGGCAAGGTCACCAACTGCCGCAACACCAAGAAACAAACCCCAACCCCACCCACCTACCACCTCCACACCGTTTCTCAATAGGTGGCTTTTCACGGGATTCCACCATCTACCTCCCACCGTCACCCCAGGTCACCTCACCGCAGCACCCCCGCCACCTAGGGCTCCCTGCCCTACTGGTCTCGGAAACCCAGGGCACGGTTAAGGTGCTTAGATCAGGTTTTATAAACTCAATATCTTAGGTATTAACGGAAATAGTGCCACAAATGATTATGAAGACCAAATACCCATCAACGGCAACCCCATAACCCAGAGCCTTCTTTAAGTAAACCACGGATTACACAACCCCTTACCAAAATGTGTAGCCAACTAAACCCCAACCTCAATCACCAGCCCAATGCTACATGCATTTTAACTGTTTAAAATGCATGTTTCATGCATTTTTGCCGTTTGGTTCATGCTTCTTCGTGTTCATTTGTTTCATCATTGTTTTGCATGTTTCATGCATTCTCCTCATTTTGCATTGGACTTTAAACCATTGGAACATTATTTCAATTTCTTCATTTTCTTTCAATTGGAACAACCATTCAATTCCATCATAAACACCATCGGAACACGGATGACTCATCCAATGAACCCCAAAACCCCGTTCCAACGACCACCATTTAAAATAAACAGTAAAACTTAAAAACCCAAATAAAGCCAGAGCAACCGGAAGATCTCAAAAGAGAATTGAAGTAACAGGTATATATAACACGCCTTTAACATCCCTGTTAACCAGCATGAAGATCTCAAAAGAGAATTGAAGTTGCCTATCCTCCACGTCACTGAAGCCCTGCGTAATCGCAATGGAAGATCTCAAAAGAGAATTGAAGTATAGAAAATAAAGCCGTTTTTCAACGGCACATATTTAACATCAACAGAAGATCTCAAAAGAGAATTGAAGTTTCATGCCCAGGGTACATTACTTCGTGGTTGATGATACTGACAGAAGATCTCAAAAGAGAATTGAAGTTACACTCCCCCGTGGGGGAGGCTCCCTAGCCCTGGAGATGCGGAAGATCTCAAAAGAGAATTGAAGTCCCATACATGGTAGTAGGTGCCATCGTAGCATATTCTTATGATTTTGGAAGATCTCAAAAGAGAATTGAAGTATCAACCATTAGGAGGACGATGATATTATTCTTAATGAGTGAAGATCTCAAAAGAGAATTGAAGTCGGCTATCTCAGCACTCTTCTCAGCATGCCCAATGAACGTTACCGAAGATCTCAAAAGAGAATTGAAGTTCCTTGTAACTAGGCGTGTTAGCCAGGCGCCTTCCCTGGAAGATCTCAAAAGAGAATTGAAGTACGGCACTCTACGCAGCGTACACTGTATTCGGCTCAGACGAAGATCTCAAAAGAGAATTGAAGTAACGCCTGAATGATGCACTGCGGTGGGCTGTTGGGGCACACTGGGGAAGATCTCAAAAGAGAATTGAAGTCTAGGTAAAAAGCCGTTGAACTAGATGGAGCCGATGTATAGGTGGAAGATCTCAAAAGAGAATTGAAGTAAGTACACCCTACTCCCAGGCGGTTGCCAGTTGAGGGGTTGGGAAGATCTCAAAAGAGAATTGAAGTGTTGCCTGTCCTGTATAGTAGCCTGATGAAGCGTGGGTATATTAGAAGATCTCAAAAGAGAATTGAAGTCTGAAAAACAACGGATTTGATGCAACTTTCGCACAGGCAATAGTGAAGATCTCAAAAGAGAATTGAAGTTCCAATTCAATATTTAGTGTTGAACGTGGTAGGTGGACTGAGTTTGGAAGATCTCAAAAGAGAATTGAAGTAACGAAACCTGAGCCTAGGCCCTGGATTTCATTAACTATGAAGATCTCAAAAGAGAATTGAAGTTTCACCATCCACATTCCTGTATTCAATCTTTTCATCCCACTCATTGTGGCATCGAAGATCTCAAAAGAGAATTGAAGTATCCTGTTAGCGTCATCATCCCACTTGGCCCTCAGGTAGATTGGAAGATCTCAAAAGAGAATTGAAGTTAGATGATGCCGTGAAATACGCGGATACATGGGTTAATGAGGAAGATCTCAAAAGAGAATTGAAGTGAAACTACCAATATAGCGGGAATGGGCGTGAAATGTGTGTAAGAAGATCTCAAAAGAGAATTGAAGTATTACAAAGACCTGGGGCCGGGTGAAGTAATCATATGCGAGGAAGATCTCAAAAGAGAATTGAAGGTATCTTGGTTTTGGTTTGGACTAGGGGGGCTGAAACCCCCTGAAGATCTCAAAAGAGAATTGAAGGAACCATCGTAAGTGTGGGTTATGAGCCTCCTCATGTCACTGAAGATCTCAAAGGAGAATTGAAGGTAATGTCGTTAATGTATCGTGAGTTTTAAATGGAATTATTAATGAATTATGTATTAATCTTTAATTTTTGAAAAATTTAAAAGGGGAGGATTGCTAGGAATTTGTGGGGCGTGCGAATGCGTTGCGCCTTACGTTGTTTTTGACATTAGTGTTGTTTTCATGTTTGTCCTTGGTTAGCGTTGCTGGGGTTCATGGGCCTAGGGTTTACATAATGTTTGTGGGTGCTTACCGGGTTGGTGCCGTTGTTGAGGGTTCGGTCCCCAGCTTCATTAACCGCAGTACACTCATTGCAATGCTGGCTCCACTTAACTCAACCTGTAAATACAATGTGCTGTCGGTTAGCCATTTAATTAAAGTTGAGGTTGTCGCCAATTGGAGCCGTGGTTAGTTGGCCCAATGCTCCATAACGCCCCTTGTCCACCTGCTTGGTGTGCCGAAGTTCGCTGGGTTTACGTCCATCTTTGGTTCCATCTTCGGTTTCATGATCAACGCTGGGGTGTATGTAGGGGTTAACGTGACTGAGGTTAACGGTGGGTATTACCTAGTCTTCAAGTTCCTTGGGATTAACTGGGCCTGGTTCACCCTATCCATGTTGGTCCTGGCCATACCCATCCTAACCCAGTTGTTGATTTACAGGCATTTGGCCTCTAGGCAGAGGGGGAGGAGGGATGTGACTTACCTCTACTCAATGGGTCTCTCAGGTCAG
>Ga0081529_121760_pt1 | contig 14818 bp, 11 predicted proteins | sample EchGeymetagenome_FD_71012 | JGI IMG/M metagenome (GOLD analysis project Ga0081529, IMG submission 71012) | Ferrous microbial mat and aquatic microbial communities from Echinus Geyser, Yellowstone National Park, USA - transect B T=78-80 C v2... ...
CCCACCTCTTTTTTACTCCCACCGGGAGTAGGTGGGTCGGGGTTATCCCGCTAAAGGGGCGGAGGGGTATGAACGGGTTTTCCCGTGACTCTGGTGAAGCCCAAGGGCTGAGAATTGAATACAAATTCATGAAAATTCAATGAAGCCCAAACCCCTACGAGAAGAACTGGAGAAAGGTTATGGAATTAGTGGGACTGTCTGACCGTAAGACTGTTAGTTAAGAATTAAAAGATTGATCGTGTTTTTATACATGTGAAGTATAATAAATGATATTCATAGGTACGTCTGGATGGCTATACCCGTGGAACCCTAAGAAAAACCTGGATTGGTACGTTAAATATTCCGGTTTTAACGCTGTTGAGCTTAACGCCTCCTTTTACAGAATCCCTACACCCCAGCAAGTTGAAAAGTGGAGGAAGTACGAAATCACTTGGGCTATCAAGGTTAACAGGAAAATTACCCACGTAAAGAGGTTAAAAGATGTAAATGACGAGGTCAGAAAATTCGTTGAGATATTCGAACCATTAAGACCCCGCTTCTACCTGTTTCAGCTACCCCCTAACTTTCGTAAAAGTGATGAAAACATAAAGAGAGTTAAGGATATATGTCTGGAGTTAGGAGATAGAGGAGCAATAGAGTTCAGGAGTTTGGACTGGTTTAAAGATGTTCCACAAACTGAATGCGTAACTGTGTCCATAGACTCTCCGATTGGCAATTACTACTTTAAATCTCATGACGTAGTTTATTTGCGAATGCACGGTAGAGATAACTGGTACTTCTATGAATATTCTGGGAAAGAGCTAGAAGAGGTATCGGATAAGCTGATACAACTCCACGCTAAGGATGTATTTGTGTTCTTTAACAACGACCTATGGATGTTAGATAACGGGAGGAAAATGAAGGAGATCTTAGAGAAAAAAATTGACAAATGATAAGAGATTAAGACTGAGAGTTTTTCAGATCTGACCTGAAAGGGGAAAATTAAAAAAGATCGAGAGATAGTGAGATAAAAAGGAAAAAACTCTCTATCTTTACACTTTGACACCATGCCTAAACCTAGTAGTTATGTCCTCAATCATTAGGTTATTATAAGTGCAAGCTTCAACACAGTCTCCACAACCTACGCAGGATATTCTATTGCTATAGCCCTTCTGGAGGACGTCAACAGAGATCGGTATCTTTACTGGGCAAGCACCTTCACAACTCTTCGTCTGACAAGTCTTACAAGTCTCTACGTCTTTAGCTCTTATCTTAAACAGAACCTTGTTGAATATACCTGCAAATGTCCCGAAACCGCACCAACCTTGTCTTGCACAACTATACGCTCCGAAGACCGGTGTGAGGAAGTAGAAGAACCACCACACATAGTTGAGTACGAACATTCCGTAGAAGTTTAGTGGATCTATTTTTGCCATGCCTAATTTAGGTGGAGTCCACATTTTGAGCTCCATTAGCACGAACAGCGAAAAAGCTATAACTATTGGCACAAGGAATACCCACCTCGTATATTCCCAAATCTTACTCGTCTTCTTAGGCTTGAACTGGTCGTAAAATACATTAGTCCACATATGGGCTGCCATACATACGGTATTACAATAAGCCCTCCTACCGAATAGTGACGTCGCTAATGCTATCGCGATGAGCGAGACCACGAAAGGTAAGAGAGTCACTGGGAAGATCATTCCGCTCATGCCGAACACGTAGAAGTTAGTGTAGTAGGGGATTGCAACCACGAAGAGGGGAATCCCCACTAGGATGACTAGAGCCCATTTTTTAACTTGCGAGTTCTTACTCACCTTAAACCTCTCATACACTAAAAAAGCCATTTCAGCCCCCATCATCATTACGTAGAAGGGAGTCATGGTAGTCGCCATAACGAACATATAGGAAGTCATAAAGGCGTTTAATAGTAAGTTACTGCTTGCATGCAAGAACATCGTACCCATAGCATAAGGATTGAACGGGAATAACCACCAGAAAGGATTCGTGAAGGGACTCCTCATCATCATCATCCCTGAAGACATACTACCAGACATAGAGTGCATACCCATCCCTGAAGACATACTACCAGACATAGAGTGCATACCCTGACCTGCCATTGTGTTCATGGAACTGCCCATAGAAGACATCGTATGCATCGCTTTAGCGACGAATAGGGAGTTAGTTATGTTAAAGCCTAAAACACTTTCACCAAAACCCATGGTTATTTCGGCTAGGTTTATGAGGACAAGAAGTAAGAATGGGTACCTTAATTTATAATCTATTTTCTTTGCCGGGATGTCTCTGATCACCAAAACGAAGTACCAAACCATAGAGATCAAGATAGAAAGCGAAATAGTCCACATGTCGTTTAAAGCCGCAAAAGTACTCAACCCTATCATCATAAACAAGTCGAAGGCGGCTAACGAAAGGCTAACTAAGACTCCTTTGAGGTTTATTCTCCTTATCGCGATTAAGTAGAGAGTGATCACGTTTATTATCATGACCGTCGTGGAGATCAGAGAGGCTACCAATTCTATTTCCTTCGAGAACTGGATAAATATTGACGGTAAAAACGCCATGGAAATAGCGAAAGTCGCTAAAGATAACTCGAAGATGTCCTTCACTCTGCTTAAGACTAGGAAGAATATACCATCGGCAAACATCATTATCCCGAAAGCTATGTTGCTGACTGCATCGATGACCGGGTTATACATTCGTGGGCCGAAAGCTGAGGAATATAAGTATCCCATACTAAACTCGTCGAAGATTACCGAGATCGCTAGAAGTAAAGATGATATATTATTAGATTTAACCCTTATAATTTCACTCTTTACTGTAGCTGAAAGTAATAAAGGAACAGAGGCGATCATCAACAACAAGGGCTCTAAGAACAGCGTACCGCCGTAAAACACTATGTAGCCGAAGGCTATGCTCTCAACTCCCATGTAGAGTATTACCGAGGCGATGAAAAATATTGCCTTTTTATTAACATATTCCTTCCTGAGAACGTAGGCCAAGATCCCAAAATTTATTATCATCATACCGAGAATGTAAACTAGAGCCGCTATTTGCTGAATTGTAATTATAGAATCCATTTGCATAGAGAGTTTATCTAGTTTCTTGTATAAAAACTCACTTTATATATATCATTATAAAATGTTTAATCTTTAGGAGAAATGAAATATGTGTGTTAGAACAATAAGAAACTGGGAAAAATAAGAGGAGTCCTTACTGAGGAGGGATAAATTAGTTAAGTCGAATAGATCAAATCGTGTTAATGATAATTCCTTCATTATTCTTGATGAAAGTAGTATCTTTACACATAATGAGTTTCCTTCTAACATTGTGAATACCAAAATTGTATCACTAACCTTAGGAGCTTTTTCTTAAACTTACTACACTTTTCTTTCTAAATCATAGTATCTGTCACTTCATCAGATTTTACCTATTAAGTTCCCTCCACCCCATATTTTAGAGAAAGTTTAGATAAAATCATGTATCCTTCTCTAAGTCTACCCATCAACTTATCTCTATTAAGTATATCTGTGATAGACAAAGAGAGCATATTACCCAACCGCTTAAATGACCAACTCTTAGGGGTGGAGTTCGGAGAAGCTAGATGTCAGTTATAACGTAATTTAATTAGGAAAATCGAGGAAGGAGTAAAGGGTTATAATATGTGTATAATGAAGACCTTTCATTCCTCATTATCCTCCTCTTCACTTTCTTCCTTTTTCTGATAAGTTTTTGCTTCTTCAACAGCTTTTTTCATCTCCTCAACTTCCTTCTGCGGTAAAGGCTCTATCTCTGCCTTAAAGTTCGTAATCCTCAAGTATTTGTCCCATTGTATTACAATACCTTCATCAGTGATTTCCATCGGGTGCCTTACCATTGAGATCTTCGTGTCCCTCATCTTCCACACTATTATCGACCTATACATCTTGCCCTCGAACTCGTCTAGGTCTAACCTTATTATACCGTCAACAGCGTGTTCTACACCTGGTCCGCCGAAACCCCTCTCACCAACTGAAACTTGGCTAACGAAGAACGCTGTACAGCCTAGACCAGAAATTACCCTCTTTAGCGTCATTACTATTCCTCTTGCCATTGCAGGTTTAGTAAGGTATAATGTACTTACTGAATCAATAGCGACTCTGTTAGCCTCAGTCTCTTTAATTGCAGTTCTCAAAACTTCGGAGAATTCCTTTACATCATCCACATTTTTAACAACATATTTCTCCTTTTGGGCGGTTGCACCGTAACCGCCCGTAAAAGCGTCAACTACAGCAAACTTTCCCTCTCTTTCATACTTAGTAATATCCCAACCAAAGTGATGAAAACTCCTTATGACTGAAACGGGATGTTCTTCCAAAGTAACGTATATGCCATTTTCACCCTTTGTTAGACCGTTATATATGAACTGCTTCGCCATTATGGACTTTCCAGTACCGGGGCCCCCAGAGAGCAATACAATGTTCCTTTCTGGTATTCCGCCATAAAGGATTTCGTCTAGACCAGGTATATACGTCCTGACTCTCTTTACTTTCATAATTTCCTTATTTCACGTAAGGATTTATTATTAATTGTAGCTTTTGTAGAAATATTAATAGAAATAATAATAGAAATAATATATTGATAAAGAACACCTATCATAAAGATATAATTAGTCTATTTTGATTATAATCAATCAATATACGTAGTTAATTTTTGTAAGATTTCATGTTCCTTATTTTTTCTTTTGTATTTTTCCCTGTAATTCTATGTATTTTTCTATAATGAGTTTACCTTTCGGTGTTATCTGAATAATAGTTCTAGGTCTCGTAATTGTAATTACGTCTCTTATTATTATAAGCTCGTTTTCTTTCAATATTTTAAGGTGATAATATGTTGAAGATTTAGGTATGTCCAGAGATTTAAGAAGATCGGCAAATGTTATCTTATCTACTCCTATTTTGATTTTAGGCATGCTTTTCAACGGTACTTTTATTGCCCTAGATGTTTATGCATCTGGACTTTTTCACTTAACTCTCCATTTTTCAGCTATCTTCTATACTATCTTTCTTCTTCTATTTTCTATTGTTTCTATTGGTGCGACTTTAGGTGGAACGATAGGAAGTATGATAGCTAAAAACTGATGAACCCAATATTTATAACCGCTATTTCAATGGAATTTGGAATATCTTTCTTAGTTATTGCAATAACCAAATCTCCACTGATAGATTCATTAGATTCTTTTTTCTAGGTATATATATGTCATTTATCAATATACCTCTGGATAGTATATTTACCAGAATAATTCCCAAATCAAGTAATGGGGAGAGTAAACTCAATAATTCAGATTTTTCTGAATAGTTTATCTCCTGTTATGGCTTTTATTTATGGACTTCTAACTAATTATTTTTCCTTTACCAAACATAATAATGGGAATAGGTATCTTTGGAATACTTTTATCGTTATCGAGCTTCTTCGTTTAAAAAACATAATAAAAATGACAGAAGAACTCTAGAAGAATAATCTAAAAAGTTGTCTGAACCAGTTAGGCCGAATCAAAATAGTATAAATCTTTTCTCTACATCGATATAGTGATCCTAAGGATTAACAATCTCCAATTGTTAACGGGAATTAAAACCTTCTAACATTAAATACATCCATAGAAATCAAAAAGTATGTTAAAAATTCTTCATAAGTACAGTAAACACAAATTTTAGGTTTAATGTCACATAGTTCATCTGTGGAATTCATAATTAAATGCACAAGATGCGGCAAGGAAAGGGAAAACATATACGAGATAACGTGCTCGAGATGCGGAGGACCTTTTAAGGTAGAGATACTAGGAGATTATAATACAGAGATAAGAAAAAACTTCCCTTATATTAAAGAATGGATCTCGCTAGGTGAAGGAAATACACCTCTTCTCAAGATAGGAAAACTTCATTTTAAACTAGATTTCCTCAACCCTACGGGATCTTACAAAGATCGAGGATCTGTAACTCTTATATCGTTCTTAAGACAGAGTGGTATAAAAGATATATCAGAAGACTCTTCGGGTAATGCCGGTGCATCAATTTCAGCCTACTCAGCCGCAGCGGGAATTAACGCCACTATACTCGTCCCGGAGAACGCTAAAGGTGTCAAGCTGAAACAAATAGAGAGTTACGGAGCTAAGGTTGTAAAGGTAAAGGGTAACAGAAATGATGTCATGAAGGCAGCGATGAACTCGGGTAAATACTACGCTTCCCATATCCTGCAACCCTTTTTCAGAGATGGGATAAGGACTTTAGCTTACGAAATAGTGAAACAACATAAGTCTGTGAAAGAAATCGTAATCCCGGTCTCTGCTGGTACACTTCTTTTGGGTCTGCATGAAGGGTTGAACCACTTACTGAAGAGCGGTGTAATTGAGGAGAAACCCAAGATAATAGCTGTCCAGACAAGACAAGTGATGCCCCTCTGTTCAGTTATCAATAAGGAGCCGTATATTCCACCGGAGAGAGTGACAAGTATTGCCGATGCTTTAGTTTCCACACAGCCAGTATTATTGGAAGAGATGGCAAAGGCTACAAATCAGTGCATTACAGTAGATGAAGAGGAGATCATATCTGCATGGAAGAAGTTAGCCGGTATGGGACTATTGGTAGAATATAGCTCGGCTACCGTATTGGCTGCTGCAGAAAAAACCTCTCTCGAAGACCCTGTCTTAGTCCTTACTGGTAGCGGACTCAAGACTCTCTGATTTAATTATCTCACAAGACATTATGGACTTACCGTATTGAATTGCATGGTCAATAGCCATTGTTATTATTTTCTTTACCTCTTCATCTGCAATGTAATAATAAGAGTACTTACCTTTCTTCTCTACTCTAACAACTCCACAGTTCTTGAGGCATGCCAAATGGTGAGAGATTAGAGACTGAGATTTTCCGAGTCCTTCGCTTAAGTCCTGAACGGAAGCACTCCCTTTCTCCATTAAGTATAAAACTATCATAAGTCTTGTTCTGTCCGAAAGAGCTGAGAAAAATGACGCCATTACATCTACTAAGTTTTCATTCATACGTTTATAAGATCTCAGAAGGACTAATTAACTCTATTGCAAGCAATGATGAGCTAAAACAAATGAACATATGTTCATATATAGCTGAGTTTAAATTCCATTAAAAGGATCATATGTTATGAAATTCAGAATAAAGAAAGAAGAGTTGGTATGTGAACACTGTGGTGCACCCCTATCTGAAGACAACATATATGTGAGAGAGATAAAGGGAGAAAAACATTACTTCTGTTGTTCCCATTGTGCAGACGCATATGAGGGAAAACTAAAATGAAAGAGTTCGTGATATTAGGTTATGGAGCTGCGGGGTTCGCTGCTTTAATCCAAGCCAATGAGTTAGGAGTTAAACCAGTCTTAATAGGCTACGGTCCCTTAGGGGGAACTTGTGTAAACGTGGGCTGTATTCCATCGAAAAGGTTACTGAAAATTGCAGAAATGTACTCAACTGCTGTTAGATTACCCCAATTCGAAAAATTTAACATAAGACCAGATTATGAGTCTGCATTTCTTGATTCAAGAAAAATAGTAGAGATGCTTAGGAAAGAGAAATACGAAAACCTACTCTCTAAATATGACGTAGAAGTAGTTGAGGGTAAAGCCCATTTTATTTCTACTCACAGCGTGAAAGTAAACGGCAAAATAATAGAAGGTAAGAAGTTTCTAATTGCAACAGGTTCTTCTCCTTATGTTCCTCCAATAGACGGATTAAGAGAAGCGGGGTTCTGGACTAATGTAGAAGCCCTAAATCCTGACAGAAAGATCAACTCGTTAGCTGTAATAGGTGGAAGAGCACTAGCACTGGAGTTCTCTCAGATTTACAAGAGATTAGGAGTAGACGTAGTGATATTGCAGAGAAGTAAAGTGCTATTACCTGATTGGGAGCCAGAGATCTCTCTTGAAGCACAGAAAGTCCTTGAAGATGACGGGGTGTATGTAGTCACTAACGTTAAGATAAAGAAAGTTGAAAGAGAGGAAGGAGTAAAGAGGATAATTACTGACAAAGGTGATGTTGAGGTTGATGAGATCTTAATAGCTACTGGCAGAAAACCAAACATAGACCTTAACCTAGAAGTAGCTGGAGTTCAACTCAACGAGTGGGGAGGAGTAAAAGTAAACGATGAACTTCAAACGACTAATCCTGACATATATGCAGCCGGAGACGTAATAGGTGGGGTTATGCTAGAGTCCTTAGCAGGTTTCGAAGGTACTGTAGCCACTAAAAACGCGTTATCGGACTCACATAAAAAGGTGGATAGAAGTACGGTACCTCAAGTCGTATTCACTCAGCCTAATATTGCCAGAGTCGGGAAGAAAAGTGAAAATGCTGAAAGCAGAGTGATAAAACTCAAGGAGTTATCTAAAGCTGCTATCCTTGGTGAGGAGAGAGGGTTGATTAAAATGACAGTTGAAAAGGAGAGTAAGAGAATTCTTGAGGTGCAAATGTTAGGAGAAAACGCGGGAGATATAATTAATGAAGCTACTCTAGCAGTGAAGTTCGGTTTAACAGTTGATAATGTAATTGACACTGTTCACGCTTTTCCTACTATGTCTGAGGCCTTAAGGCTTGTTGCTCTGTCCTTTTACAAAGATGTGAGTAAGCTCAGTTGTTGCGTTTAAAAGGTGGGATAAAATACGTTAGATTACCACTGCTGACTTCCTTCCCGCCTTGGAAGGGTCGAGGGTTCCCTCCCAAAGGGCTCATCGTTCCCACCATCGATTCGGGTTTACATCTCTCATCTGGTGAGCAGTCGAGTGGCTCAGAGAACCACTCCCATTTGAAAATAGCATTGGGGGTGTGTGGGTATCCCCCACAGGGGGACTTTCATCGCTAAGCTCTAGTCCCTTGAAGGAAGGAGATAACAGTTGCTCCTCCCACAGTCCCATTAAGCCCTCAATCGAGCTGGGAAGGAGCGTCATTAGCATCGCTAAGAGAAATTTTGACAAAGAAGTATTTAAATATAAGGGGCTATCCATCCCCGCTGGCGAGGCTTTCTGCCCCCTTAACCCCCTTTCTTTGTAATATCATGCAGTCGTTAATCTGTTCTACATCATTTTTTATTTTAATAGTGTCTCGATATCAGCTTACATTGCTCTACTTGCTTTTTTCTTCACTTTTAGCTATTCTAAACAGTTTAGGAGCCTTAGGGAACAAAGTCCTGAAATGAAGAGCTAAAGCAAAAGCCGTTACCGGAGGAAGAAGAATATAAGCTAAGAAGAGTGCTGTTTCTCCGCTAGATACAAACAGTAAAACGTTTGCCGCCGGTATAGCTGTAGCCAGAATAAGTGGAATCGACACACAACAACTTCCACCAGCTATTACTCCCATTACTGGGGCTATTAGAATTGCTCTGACTTTTATAAACTTAGACATATCCATTACCCTTAGAATCGTAGCTGTGACTATTCCTCCTATTATAAACCCCATGAACAATGAGTAGAAGGTTAGTTCTAGAAAGAAATTTGGAGGAAATCCCATTGTTACGCTGGGATTAAATAGTAAATTAACTAATGCAGCGTACAAACCACCCGGGTAATAAGGAGACACATTAAAAGAAACAAATGACTCAGAAATAGAAAAGAGTTGACCATAAATAATAGTTAAGATCCTTTCCAAAGCGATACTATATACAATATAATGAAATGATAGATAAATACCATATATTACGTAACCTTTTTTATTCATATTACGGGATAGGTAGTTAAAGACTTGTTTTAATCCGGTTTTAAAAACAAATGTTACTAGGGATAACCAGAACAAAACATTACCGAAAATTACGTAAAGTGAATAATTTGGAGAAAATGGAGCATAGTAAATTATAAAGAAGCCTATGAGCATAAAAGGCAGGTAATATAATGGTTTTAATGAGCTCTCCACATACTTCAATTGGTTAAAAAATAAATAAAGTTACTTTTCATCAATTAACACGCTAAAAGATATGAGAACTTAATTTGTATAAGTTAAATAAAGAAGAATAAGATTAATAGATGGATAAGTAGTTAGTACATACTCACTTCTCAAATTGGATAAAATTAGCACAAAAGTTCACGTTAGGCTTGTTTAGTTCCGCTTTGAACAATTCGTATATATTCATATAAAAGGTCTTTAATTACTAATTTATAAGTACCCAGTAGTTACCTTCCTATTCATGATTTTCGAAATATCGTCTTATTATTCTTCCTTTTTTAATTATTTAATATAAAATCAGAAATCTATTATTTTGATGATTAACTAAGTTAATCAGAAAATAAATTTTTGAATATAATGGAAAAAAAAGTTATGAACTAGAAGAAGATGAACTGCTAGGTATATTGAACTGAACTGGCGCAAATGTTATCTGCTGCTTAACTTCAGGTGGTAGCGTTCCTACCTTTGTTATATTAGCCCAAGTCCACTTATACATTGGGTTATCAGATACTGGGTCAATTGTTGGAGTAGTTAACTGGTTAGCTCCGGGAGATGTTGGGAAACTCATGGCTACAAACAATGACCCTGGAGCTACAGTGTTTGAAATCCATACTACGCCAGTTAGTGTACCCCAATCGTTGTATAGCATAACGATGTCGCCGTTCTCCAGTCCCTCGTTCTGGGCGTCCTGTGCGTTCATTTCAATTATCGCGAATGGAACCCTTTGGTATATTTCTGGTACTTGGAAATCAACAAACCCTGACTGCCAAATTATATTCCACCTACCGTTGTTAACCCAGTACTTATATTTACTCTGCTGTTGTGATGCATAAGCTAATATTCCTACATAAGGCATCGGGAATGGGTTAAGTGTATTTACTACCGCAGCCTTTAGGTCGTCATAAGAATAGCCGAACATTGACTGTACTTGATCTGGGGTCACGTAAATTACATCCCTAGTTATTAGCGGTAATACAGTATTACCCACAGTCACTGCTTGGTTACAGTCTATGGTTATCCGCTCCACTCTGAACTGACTTTGTAACACGGGTTCGAAGTAGTTAACTAAACCGTACATTGTTATAGTACCGCCTTGACTACAAGCTTGCATTACGCCCTCCTTTGTAAGCTCTGAAGGCGAGCACACAGCACCGCTGCAAGTAGCGCCTAATATAGGTAATTGTACCCCTATAGTCCTAGCTAACATTAAATAGAATAACTTTACTGACGCCCAACCTGTTGAAGAAGTCGGTGCAAACTGCAATGGCACTGCGATACCGTATGGCCACCAGGAGAAGTTCGCCGGTCCGTTAGCAAGATAGTAAGTCCATATGTCACTGTAAATTGCAAACCAGTTATAATCGAAGTAGTTCTCACTGAATTGTGGAATTAATGATAACGGTTGTGAGTTCTGCTTCATGTTATTCGTTAAGGATTGCCATATTGGGTTGAAAGCTTGATAAATCCTCTGCGCTTGCGGTGAGTTACCCATCCCGTTACTCTGTAGCAACTGGTAAATTCTGTAGGCTATCATTGCGTAAACCCATACGGTTGGCATTGCTATACCGGGCGGTGGCATGAAGGGCTCTACTAATCTCATCCTCCTGTCATGCCCGTTCCACCTCAGATCGTAAGTCTCACCGTTGCTTGTCGCATTAGGTATAATTACGTGGGCTGCAGTTTCCAATATCCCGTTCTGGTTGAGGACTACGTCACTTCCCACTACAAATAATGCACCGGGGGTCTTGTTTGAACCGCTTAAGCAAGATATAACTGCTTGAGCGTATTGATCTGGTGTCGGGAAGTTAGGTATTGTAGCGCTTACGGAGTTAACGTCATAGTACGGTGAGCTTGAATTTATCGAAGATGTACTTGTTGAAGGTACACCTAAGCTTAGCACGTTCTCTATGCACTCCTGTAGCAGCTGGGCCCTATTGTTAGTTGTTGAAACAAATTTTCCTCCAGCCATTGTTTGCTTGTAAGTATTAACTGTGAACGCCCATAATACTTTACCATACCCGCTGTAAACTAGATAATCGACTATTGGGTTATACTGGTGACTTTGAGGTACTAGAGTGTTAGTGTAATTCTGGTAAAAGCTCTTTATGAAACTTATAACGTTCTGCGCATTTACTTCCATTCCTTGTTTTTGTAGCTGTTGTGGTACGTATTGGCTCATTGGTATCCACGTCACCCTCCCTTGGTTTAACGGTAGACCTAATTGCTGATACCAAGGCGGTGGGGGAGGTACTGGGAATGCGGCACCTTCCTGATGACCGAATGACCTGGCAATACCAGTACCCGGTCTTCCGGATGTAGCACCTACAATTACAGCTAGGTCTCCTAGGGCGTGCATTGCAGTATAATTGGCAGACCATATAAGACCTTTCTCGAATTCTATCAACACCCTCTTATAGTATTGCTGTCCATTACTACCCATCTTAGGTTTTGCGAGCATATCTCCTAATAATTGGATAATATTTTGTGATACTCCGGTTATCTGTTCAGCCTCAGATAGCCATTCGCTTAAGCTCTTGGATTGTAAGTATTGGATGTATAAGTTATAGTTGTTCATATTAAACGTGAACCCGTTTGCTTTTGCAGCACTTCCTTGATAGACGTTATTTATGAAGTAATTAACTACGTCGGGATAAGTGTAGTAGATGTAAGCGGCTACAGCGTTAAATAGCTCTGCGTCTGTACCAGGCTTAACTTGGACTGCTAATACTTGCGGTTCGCCGTTAGAGTCTACATTGCACGTTCCATTCATAGCTTGTTCTAAACTACAACCTACAGCCGCTGCAACGGCATGAGCTGTCTCTGAAGGCCTGGCATCGACTACTATCGCTTTACCGGGTGGAGTCGGTTCACCGCTCTCGAACCACGTGGCCTTCCTTTTCTGTGTTACTCCTCTTAAGTTGTCAAATATGTGCTGAATTAAGTTAATTGTAGCCGTGGCGTACTCGTTAGCACCCACCATTACCATTACGTCTGTTATGCTAATGTCTAGCATACTAAGATTATTAATAAAACCGCCTCCGGTTACATCAAATATAGCGGCAGTCTCTGCTGAGAAGGCAGCCCGGTTGTGTGGCCTAATGAAAGGTGTGGCGACACCCGTGTGGAGCAATAACCCTGGCATTAAGTCGTCTACCATACCTCCTCCCATACCACCTCCGTGATCAGACCTTATTGCCATAACTTCTACTCCCGCCGGCCCTACTGGGTCTGGGTAAGTGAATGTTTCGTTAGTTATGTAGTAGTACAGAATTTGGGCTAGGACTTCTATAACATAGCTCCATCCTACGGGTTGTAATTGTCCGCTCCACCTTATAAGCGGTGTCTTTATCCTAGTCTGGTAAATCCTGAACCCTGCAGCATTATCGTGGAATGGGCTCCATATCCTTTGTGCGTTTCTTCCTCCCCTAGTAGAATAATTACCCTCGTTTACTGGACACTCTGAGCTCGGTATTTCAAGTATATAGACCGGTCTCCAAGTACCAGTAGTTTCGTCATAAGTTACTGTCTTACTCACCATCCCTTCTCCTATCCACGGGATAGCCGTAGGTGGATTTGCAGATAGCGGAGCTAGAGGTTGAGTGTAATCAGCATAATGGCCTTGTAAGTTATATCCATATACGTTATCAATGTAATTATACACTATAGCATTCTGCCCTTTTGCAGGACCTCCTTCTTCTCCCACTGGAAATACAAATACGTCATATCCACACGATACATTACAGAATCTACATACGACATGATATCTTTGTGCGGTCACTGGTGGTAAAGGTACTTTGGTGTTTGGTGCTCCGTAAACTGAAGGACCGGTAGCTGGAGTTACGGATGAAGTTGAGGTGGACATCAGCTCTCACCCATTGAAGGAGATGGGGCTTGTGCAGCAGTATTATAAGTACCGTAAACTAGCCTATTGAATCCTACGGCGTATATATCTCCGGTAGACTCATCGTATTCTAATATTAACTGCGGTAAGTATTGATTAGGATGTCCTACTACTTGCATACCCCCAGCTGTAGCGTCGTATTGAGAGAAGTGTTGCGGACATAATAAACACCTCGTGTTAGGGTCGTACTCCAAGATATATCCCAAATGCGCACAATACGCACTATAGCCTACAACATCTCCGTTAGGACCTACACCACCCACTGACGGAACTCCAGTCCTCACAATATAGACTGTATATCCCATATAATTAGCTGTCACCGGAGTCCCAACTTGTAATTGACTATAGTTAGCTACTTTTTGTCTAACAAATCCTACTGATACTTGAGAAGTAGTCGGAGGAGATGTTGTAGTTGCAGTAGCTGTTGTAGTTGCAGTAGCTGTTTGTGTAACTGTCTCTTCTTGTTTTACCGTCGTGACTTCTGGTTGTACCTGAGTTATAGTTCTTGGAAAAGCATTTCCACCTATAACTATTCCAGCAGCGATACCTGCCACAGCAGCCGCTCCACCTAATATTATCGCACGCCTATTAGAATCTACACCCTTATCTTTGCTCATTCACATACTCACCCTTTAAGTTATTTATAGTATAGTAATGAATGATTAATAAACTTAATTGTGAAATAATATATATGTTTGAATATACATATTTATTAGAAAGTAAAATTAATTTAAATTAGACAATTGATATAAGTAAAGTTTGGTATTTTCATTATTTTATAAAAAAAGTCTCACATAAAGAAGATTCTATCCTTAGGAATTACTTAATATACTGATATGTAAGCTTTGAATAAGAATCCTATTTTAACTTGTTATTATTACGTATGGTGTTGTTACTGAGGTTGATGCTATTATTGTTCCCCACATTCCAGCTAGTGCATGTCCCGGTACTCCGCAAGCATACCAATATATTCCTGCAGTTT
>Ga0081529_127868_pt1 | contig 14707 bp, 14 predicted proteins | sample EchGeymetagenome_FD_71012 | JGI IMG/M metagenome (GOLD analysis project Ga0081529, IMG submission 71012) | Ferrous microbial mat and aquatic microbial communities from Echinus Geyser, Yellowstone National Park, USA - transect B T=78-80 C v2... ...
CAACACAGCCACCCATACCAGCAATACCACCACCATCACAACCACTAACACCACAAGAAATGCAACAACTCAATCAACTGGTGCCACCTATAACAGGACCATCATCAAATACACCACCAACATCTGGGTTACCTAATCTACCTGGTTTGCCTGGTTCACTGGGTTCAGTGATGAGTAAAAGAGATAGAGTGAAAAACTATGAAGTCTTACAACGTGTAGGCAATATTTATATAGTATCAAGTCCAGATAATCACACATATGTGCTAAGAGCAGATAGCCAAATACTACGTATGTACAAATGTCACATAGTGTATCCATACACGTACTGTGCAAAGAAACACAAAAAAATACATAAACCTAAGCATGGTTTATATTAATGTGCTATATTTATATATATCAAATCTTTTTAGGAGGTTAAGTTTATGAGAAGAAACTCTGGTTTTACCATTATGGAATTCATGCTTGCATTGGCAGGTGGTATATTGGTACTGCTTGCTGCGTTCTTTGCTTGGGAAAAGTTTGGCTCACCACTAACGTATAAATACTCCAAAACCAATGAGTTTAACACTATTTTGTCCCAAGCAGCAAGTATTAGATCATCGTGGGGTGGTACATATCCACAAACACAGATTACAGATATAGGTAGTAATTGTCAACAATATCTTGGGGGCACACAGGTAAATGCTCAAACGGTTGTTTGTAACGCATTGGCAAATGGTAATCAAACCACCTTGAATGCTTTAGTTGGTTGGCAGTATTCATGTCAAAATAACATTCTTGCCATTACTGGAGCTTTCACAGATGTACCAGGTGGTGTAGGTTCTAACCAAGCTACAGCGATCTTGTCAAATATAGCAACCGCTGTTCAATCTGACTCTGGTTGGGATTGCACCAGTGGGCAAAATGGTTCTGGTATAAATGTACCACAAGCTGGTGATATTACCTGTGTGAAAACAGGTGTGGTTTGTTCAGCTAATTTACAATAATAGAGGGCATGCCGCATGGCAATGTTTGACTTTGGTGTAGTTGAGAAAACCTACGAGGGTGGAAAGGCATCGTTTCTGTCTTTCTGCCCTCAATGTGGGTGGATACACGTTTTGGGACAGATTATAATACACCTAAAAAACAAAGGATATAATATAACAGACATCATCATCACTGAAAACTCTGCAATATACTCAAAACAAGAGCAACTTATCAGTGCTGGTATACTTAAAAACGTGTTTCCACTCAAGTATTTTATTACAAAAGAAGAGCTAAAAGAGTTTATAGACAAAGCTAAAGAAGATGGTTTGTTGCCTAGAGATTTTGATGAAAGGTTTGTAGTGCCTCATACAGATGAACTATTAACTATCTTGAAAAAGTTTATTGGTAGAGAAATAGAGTCTGATAGGAACAAGATATACAACTTTTCATTTTCTATTTATGGTCTTGGCTCTTTCAGATGCATGCTTTCTTTCACAAGAGGCAAAATAATGCTAAGCATAAGAGTATTACCTTTTATTTTACCTCAGCTAGTACCGTCATCAAAATTTGATAGAAACAATAAAGTTGATGTAGTAACACCAGAACCACACATAGCATTTCTTGATAGTTTCTTTAGCACCGAGGAACTACACATAAAAGACAAAGCCATCAAAGTTAGTTCCATACCCACTGGTGGTCTTATCGTCCATGCTGGTGCCACTGGATCTGGTAAAACTACGTTTATTGCTGCAACACTGGAATACCTATCAAGAAAGACTAACGGTCTTATAGCCACATACGAAGATCCAATAGAGTATGTGTTTTTAACCAATCCACGTGTTATTCAACATGCTATTGGTAAAGACGTTAAAAAAGAAGACATATTTGCCCACTTCTTGCGTATTACACCAACCATTGGTTTTTACCATGAGTGTAAAACACCAGAAGAGTTTGAGCTTGTTATTGACTTAGCATCAAGGGGTCACTTAATACTTACCACAATACACGCATCCAATGTGTATGAAGTATTAAACTTATTTACCACACTAAGAGACGATGTTAAAAAAGTGTTTTTAAGTGTAATCAGATCTATTGTAGTACACAGACTTGTTATCGATGAAGACGGTGTGCTTGTCCCTTACTATGAGATATTTTACGCAAACCAATCAAGTAGACCACTGCTTAATATGATTATGCAACCAGACAAGTTTAATAATGTATTTAACATGCTTTACAAAGAAAATGCCTATCAAAAAGCTGTTATCAAATTTACTGACACCTTAGAACAGTGGCGAATGCTTGGGCTCATCAGTCCAAGAACAGAGCAAAGAGAAAAAGAAACATTGGCAAGATTGTATGGAGTTTAAAGGAGTGTGTTGATGGGATTTAACTTATCAAACTTATTGAAGAAAAAACAATCTGAAACCAGTGCAGACAACAGCGTTATTGTTAATCCAAACGCTGATGCGTATTCTAATGTGGATAAGTTATTTGAAAAAGAAAGTGTAGTGACACCACCAAATCAAACAGAGCAAAGAGATAGTGTAATAATTGATGCATCAACAGGCAACACGAAAAAGAAATTCAATTTATCTGGTTTATTTAAGAAAAAACCAAAAACACAAGAACCAAAGAAAGAAAACAAACAAGATGAAATCATTAAAGAGACACAACCTAAAAAGAAATTCAATTTTAAAGATCTGTTTAAAAAGAAACAAAAAGAAGAACAAACAGAACAAAACATAACTGAAGAAAGACCACAATATACAGTGCACACATTTAACTACCAAGACGGTGATGTAACCACTACAGATAACTCAGAAATACCAAAAGAGTTTAGCTGGCTTAGAAAGGTATTACCAAAAGTATTTGACAAAATAGAAGAAGACGAAATAGAAATGCCAGTACTGTTTTATTATAAGAAATATGCAGTAGTGCTCCAAACCAACTTGTTTGTGCAAGGTGGATACTTTGTTTATGTAGTAGACAAAAAATACATACAATACTTCAAAGAAGACAAAAACCTTGAACCAAACGAAATTAAGAAAACAGGCGCTGGTGGCAACAAAACACTTATCCAAGCTACCGCTCTTGGTGTTATTCTCATTGCTATTGCAGGCATTGGTGGGTATATGCTATTTGGAAACAAAAGTAAGCCCAAACCAATACTAAAACCAATTAAACCAATAAAGCCTATAACACCATCAGTAGCACAGGTGCAAAAACCAGCACCACCTCCACCGCCAGATCCAAGAGTATTAAGCATCAGCTTGATAGACAATCTTATTACACAACTTGAATTGTACAAACAAGGTGTTATTGTAAAAGCAATCAGTATAAATGGTACCAATGCAGATATTAAAACTGACTGGTTAACATTTAAACCAGATGCCAAAGGTGTGTTTGATCCAAGTTTGAAACGCATTGTGTTTAAAGAAAATGACAGTGTAACAGGAAACCCTATAAACATAAAGCCAACTAAAAGAACACCACAATGTTTAGAAGACCTTGCAAAGCTTCATGCAGTGTTTAATACTTACCAATCTGGTAAAATTAGTTTTAATGTAAATATACAGTTGAACAATAAAAACATACAAGATATAAAACCATTGGCACTAGCGTATTTGAAACTGTTTTCTATTGTAGACCAAGCCTGTGGATACAACCTGAATTTGAAATCACTTACCATATCACCAGCTGGTATTACAGGAGCGTTTGAATTATGGTTATAAAAAAGAGTAGAGGTTTTACACTAACTGAATTCATGATTGCATTAGCTGGTAGTGTGCTTTTGCTGTTTGCGGTATTCTTTGGTTACAGACTTGTTAAAGAATCACAGGACAACACGACCGCAATACAGCAAGGAAGCACTTTTGTTATGGCACTAGAAAATTATGGTGCATCATCATCTGAAGTATTCCCAGCTGGAACATTTGGCTATGGACCTGGTGCCTCTAATACAAGTTTGTCTCCAAATCTACAAGATCTTTACAATTACATACAAAACAACATTGGTAACATCAATGATGTATCAATTCAATATGCTTGTCAAAGCAATCTACAGACAACAATAACACCTGTTATTCCAGATGTAAATTTGGTAAAACTGGACACTGGTATAATTACAAGGCTTCATGAGGTAAACGACAACAACTGGAGCTGTGCAATATCAAACAACAGCGTAGTTTGTACATATTCACAAGCAACATGCCAATAAAGTTTTGACAAATTATATCTATTATGGTATAATTGTTTTATTGGAGTGAATGGCATATGACAAATAAAGTAAAAGTGTTAACTCTTAGAATGGAAATGGATTTTGAATTGGTGATTGCTATGATGAGAAGAATTTACCAAGCCACCAAAGAAGAGGAGTTAGTAAATGCCATACAAAACATAAAGGATCTATACTATAACGATTGCAATTTACTAAGTGATGCATTGTTTTTGGAAAAACTCATCATCTTTGAAGCCAGTGGTCAAGTAATTCCACCTATTAACTTAGGTGATGCATATATGCGTGTGGTGGAAGAACATGCAAATCATTGAACAAATAAAGAAATTCTTAGACAAAAAATCTGCACAAGAAATTGTAATAAACGCTGAAAGTTTGTCTTCTGACACTGGTTTACCACCAGTAGATATTATTAAAATGATTGACCCAGAGCTTAAGAACTACTGGTTAAAACGTGCGGTTAAGCTATACAAACAAGGAAAGCCAAAAACTGTTATGTATAAAGGGCTTTTCGATGACATGTTTATTAAGATACTAAAAATTGGTGAAGACAAGAAAATAGAACTTTCAAATATTTTTTCAACCTATCAACACACCAGAGAAAAAGTTAACAAAGGACTTGGTAAAATAAAAGGCGCTATATATGAACCAATGTTTTCATACATTGCAGTGTCTTTAATTGGTTATGTGGCGTTAAAACAGTTTGTGAAAAACACAGTACTTTTCAAACAAATGCATGTGGATACAAGTTTACTCCTTACTATTTATCACATATACTGGTATGTTATTCTTACAGTGCTTGTAATACTGGTGGTACTATTAACCAAGTTTCAAAGGAAATTGCCTTTAATTAAAAAAGCTTACAAAGAAGTAGATGGTTACAACTATATATCTCTTATACACATTCTCCTTGAAAATGGTATACCTTCTACAGACATTACAGCGCTTTTAAAAACAAAAAAGCAAGGAGCTGAAGGTATAGTGGAGTTTTTATCACAATATGTGAAGAAATACGAAGCCGCAGTGCTAAAATATGGTATAGAAACACACCAATATGAGAAAATAACAAAAACATTGATGCAAAGGAAAGAAGACACATTCTTAGAGATCATAGAAGGTGTAGCCGCTGGTGTAAAACAAGTGATGTTTATCATCTCTATTATACCACTGGGATTTGTGCTAACGGGCGTGTTTTATACATTGTTCCAAATAATGAATGCTATTAGTAGTATGGCATAGAGTATGGGTGTATTTCATAGTATATACCAAGAGCTAGACCAAACTATTAGAAGACAATTTGGGAAAGACCTGAGATTTTACAGGTCTAAAATGCGGGAGTATAACGCTTCTAACGAATGGCAGGCTATATGTGAGATAGAAAGTTATGACCCTGGTGATTTGTTTAACTTAATCAAGAAAAGCATACAAGAATCTCAAGCAAAATACAATGTTAAATACTTTATCTTCAGTGAAGAAGAACTAAGAGAAACAGACAAAAATGTAAAAGAATATGCGTTTTTCCCAACTGAATTTTTATCCTATCCAGAAGAGCAATTAGATAGATTTTTATCTAATACCGTAATATACTTAAAACCAATTACCAAAGAACCAAGTGTTGTGGTACAACAAAATGTTAACATAGAAGAAGTCGGTCAAAAATTATTTGCTGATATACTAACAAAAGCAATGAGTAAGAACACGTCGGATATACACATAATACCAAAGAAAAACAAATACGCATTGTTTTTTAGAATAGATGGTATTTTTGTTGAACAAAAAGAACTCTCAATGCTAAAAGAAGATGCTGATGTGTTAATTACCTATCTTCTCAGAAAATCTGCTGAAAAAGTAAAAGGTTCATTCAATCCAGATAACAGGCTAACAGTTCAAGACGCTAAAATGACCGTAGATTTTATACCAAATGTGAAAGACCTTGATATAAGGCTTGCTTTTGTGCCAAACGGTCTTGGTGAAGGCGATCTGGAAGTAGTTATAAGACTTTTATATAAGAAATCTGCTTCAAGATCCGAGTTTCTCAATGTTGAAGCAACCCTTCTTAAGCTTGGTTATTTCCCTGAAGATATTCCAATACTTCTTAATTCCGCTAAAAAAAGAAGTGGACTTATCGTTGTATCTGGTATAACAAACTCTGGTAAATCTACCTTGATATCGCATATGCTTGCATCGGTGACAGACAAGAAAATTGGCACCATAGAAGATCCCATTGAGTTTTGGATACCAAACGAAAATATATCACAGCACCAAATATTTGTGCCAAAAGATGAGAATTTACAAATTGATTTTGTAGACTATGTGCGTGCTTTCAAAAGAAGCGATTATGACATCATCTTTGTAGGTGAATGGCGTAGGCACAACTCATTGACAGAAGCAATACTGGAACAAGCTTACGCAGGACAGCTCATAATGACCACACTCCATATACCAACCAGCTTCCACATATTTGAAGGCCTAAGAACTGCCTTTGGTGTAGATCCTACATATGTGTATCCAGTGCTGTTGCTATCTTTTAACCAAACACTAATACCAACTTTATGTCCACATTGCAAAGTGCCGTTAAACCACAAGTTAGAGCAACTAGGTGGTCACAGCAAACTTCTTGGTGAAATAAGAAATGCCATGGCAACATCTATTGCAATGCTACCAGACACGGTGGCAAGTTATATAACAAACTTGGAAGGACTTATTCAAGAAGATGTGGTTTATACAAAAGGCAATGGCTGTGAGCATTGTAATTATACAGGTTATTCTGGTAGAACACCAATATATGATTACTTCTTACCATCTTCTGACCTTGAAGCAGAATGGAATTCAAGAAATATAAACGCATTACCACCATCGTTTATATTAAAATACTCACCAGTTAAGAAGTTGAAAATTCATGTGTTTTTAAAAAAGTTGGCACAAGGAATGGTGGATATATTTGATTATAGGTATGTTGTATAGTAGAGCGTCAAAGACGCATTTCGAATCTAAGAAACATTCACAGCCACTCAATAGTACAGAGAAATGCTAAAGCACACTCTTGAAACTTTTCACTTTTTGTGTTATATTTATAATTGGAGGTACAGATTATGAACCTTGTAGTAGTTATGTTAGGCTTTTTGGCTACAATTACATTGGTATTAAGTTATGCTGTGAATGATTACACTGCCCAAAAATCAGTGTTAAAAAACTCTCAGTTATCCACTGCATTGCAAGAAGCAATAGTGTTTACCAATACTGAGTTTAACAACTATAAGCTTTATTCACCAAACACTGCAACACCATTAAACAACTTGCCAGATACATTTGAGCAAGAAGGTAAAGATGATTTTAAGAATGGTTCCAACTTTCATTTTACATCTTTTAACATGCCATCAGGTCAATCTGGTGGTAGCTCTGGTAGTGGTAACCAACTTTCATGTGGCAACAACTGGCCTTCCAACAGTTATTTGTATGTGACTATTACACCACCACCTGGTTTTACACAACTTGATGCAAGAAAGATGGCATCAGCTCTTCAAAACAACAACTGGAACTTCCAAGGTTACCAAGCATCTGCTCCAATACAAGTAAATGTTGGTTATATAGACCAAAACGGTATTTTACAACCATATGGATACAGCTGTAATCAACCTTTACCAGCTAATACTGTTGTTGAGATAATCGGTCCAATGACCTAATAGATGAAAAGAACAATGAAGTTTAACTCCGGCACAACCATTGTAGAGTTTTTACTAAGCACGATCATAGCAGCTATTGCCTTTATATTCTTCATAAAAATATTCACACCACTTTCTTATCAAAGTGAATTAACATTAAGAACTGCATCAATGTACTCACAATACAATACAGTTTTACAGGCGTTAGAAACGTATGTAGATACAAGTTCTTATAATGGACCAAACTATAATGTTGTGTCTTGCCAAGATTTGGTTAGTGCAGGTTATTTATCATCAAACTTTCCTTGCACCGATAGTATTGGTGAAACCTTAGAAGGTATCATTATAAATGTATCACAAATTACTACAAATCCTACTTATGGAAGTTACAATTATGTAGTGGAAGTCCCACAAGCCAGTCAAAATGTAGTAAATAGATACTTTATAGCTGTTGTAGGAGTTCCACAAACCACAAATCAAATACTATCCAACGATGAAATAAACAATATAGCACAATTAAATCAGGCACTTTACATGAATGCACCACCACTAACTGGTGGATTTTACATTGTGGATTCCAACTTAAATGCCAGAATGGTAGGAGACCTAGTACAATCTTTTAACCTATCTCAGTTTACACCAATAAACAGTACCATACTAAGCAATCCATTACAAAACCAGTTTATCAACCTTGAAGGTAAACAATATTTTCTCATATACATAGATGCCAATGAGTTTATGGATACACAAACACCAATGCCAACTTGTCAGATAACAAGTAGTACATATAACTGGAACAACTCACAACAAGTGGATCAACAATGCACATGTTCTAGTGGCAATTGTTATGTTTCATCATCAGCTTGTCCTACATATCAACAGCTACCATATATATCTTGCAGTGTGACTTGTAATTATAGTCCACTAACTATAAGCAATTACACAGAGACCCAGTACACTTTACAATGCACTTATCCAAACACAAATCAAACCATTAAGAAATATCTATATGAAACAAACCAATACACCGGAAATACTACAGAGTATTGTAATCAATACTCCTTGACATGTTAATAAGTTGACATGTTAATAAGTTAAGTTATAATATTATTAGAGGTGATAAGCCATGAAAAACACTAAGTTTTTGAAAAACCAAAACGGCAACTTGCTTATAGAAGCCATGCTTGGCATTGCGTTGGCAGGTGCTGGCTTTTTAGTATTTTATGAGATAGAACACAAGGTATCAGATAGAAAACAGTTTAGTAAAGTGACATCTAACATGTACCAACAATACAATGTGTTCCTCACTGCATTGGAAAAATACGGTCAATCCAATAACTCCACACAAGTAGTATCCTGCCAGACTCTTAAAAACGGCTATTTGGCACAAAACTTTAATTGTACTGACTATCTAGGAGACACACTTGAAGGTATCCTAGTTAAAAACAAAACACAAACACCAACAGCTTATGTGGTAGGTGTGCCATCCGCAAGTTCTCAAAACATGCTAAACTCTTACAATGTGTCAAGTGTTCAAGTATTAAACCAAGCACTGGCACAATCTCAACCAGAAAACACAACGCATGAGTTTTTTGTTGTTAACCTTAACAACTATATAGGCTATCCAGTTACCAACATATCGCAATCAATGAGTTTTTCCACAATAGCAAGTTATCTACCACAACAAGGACTTAAACTTGGCAATAACTCATATGTTATCTCATTAGTAGATGCATCAACATTAAATCCATCAGCAGCACCACCAAGCTGTTATTCATCTTCAAGCGTGCTAAACCCACCTGGAACGTGGCAACATAGTTTTACAAACATAACAGGTCCATCAAATTCAAGCACCACAAGTGTAACACAATGTTCATATACAGAATGGCAACCATATCAATATTGTAGTTATGTAAATGGACAAACATCTACATCTAACAACGGTTCTCCATTCTCTACAAGTTCCTGTAGTGTGGTTTTAACAATTTTAAATGCATACACCACGTCTACTGTTTTTACAGGTACTAGTGCTTGTCCACCTGGATACACTGGTAGCGTAAGTAATTATGATAGTGTAACCAGTTATACCAGTTGTACCAATGGTGCTTGTAATTATTGGAGTACGTCAAGCCAAGCACCAAGTGTGAGCAATTGTACTCCAAGCTCAAGTAGTGCAGGATCAGGTGGCGGGAGCGGGGGCAATACACCACCACAACCTCCGCAACTGCAACCTCCAGGTGGTGGCGGTGGTAATAATGGTGGTGGCTCTGGAACTGCACAGCCTGGTGGTAGTGTATGTCCTAGTGGCTATGTATGGAATCCAAACTATCAAGAATGTGTTAATGCAACACAATATACGATGGCTTGTTATCCACCGTATTACAATGCAGTAGCTAGTGGTCCTGATGGTTTAGTTTTGTGTGCATATGCAGGCGCATGTCCATCTGGAGCTATTTATACGGGAATAACTTCTTGGACAACATACCAGGGTGTACCTGTTGGTTATGGTTATTGTGAGTATGTTGTCAATCCTCAATATTTGTGTCCATCAGGATATAGTTTTGATCCTTCTACTAGCTTATGTCTTTCTGGACAATATGAACAATGTCCTTATTATGGTCTTCTTCAATCCCTTCAATTGTCGGGGTGGAGTTGCACGTTAAATAACTGGTGTGCAATAAACTGCACAAATGGAAGTATGGTTATAAGTCAAGGTACATATTTCCCATCGAATGGAACAGCTGATACAAATCCTAGTGATTCAACATATGGCTGGTATCAAATTTCTACACAGCCAAAATTAGTTGCATCTTCTACAACACTCGTTAACGCTGAACCTTGTCCTTATGATAGTCGTAGTGTCCAAGGTTTCCATATTGTGCCACAAGAACCAACTTGTTATGATTGGGGATACTTCACCAGTGTAGCAACACCTTTAAGTTGCCCTGCAGGAGAGTCGTTAAACGTTTACACTGGAACTTGTCAATAAATATTAACCACACACGCTTGCTCCGGCAGGCGTGCTACAATCCCACCACCTCCCTCATCCCCCTAGTCACACTCCTTATCTCCCACTGAGCGTGTGTCGTGTTCCTTTTCTCTATGAAATCGTTGGTCCAATTCAACGTGCCTGACACCACAATTGTGGTTCTCCTTCCCATTGGCAAGAAAAACCTGGCATCTTCCCTTTTGATTTTATAGCCATAGACAAGCAGATTGTATGTTGCTATTGCCAATCTGTCGTAAAAATTCACCAGTTTCATTGCAGATTCATTTTCCAAAACAGCTGGTGGTATAATTGTGTAATTCTTATCTTCTTTCACATACCGCTGGCTTCTTTGTGAAAAGTTTAATGCGGTATGCCTTACCAGCTGATGGGTCATAGCTCTACTTACACCATCAATGTAGAATACAGCGTAGCCATCGTATTGTTTGTTTAAACCTATTAATGCAACAGTAAGATTACCTTCTTTGTAAACCCCTAACGGTTCAATAGGTGTGTCATACTCAGCAAGTTTTTCAAAAGCTTTTTGATACTCTTTTTCATTGGTTTTTAACAGCTCTTCCAAATAGTGCCTTAACGATACACCAATCACATTTGGATATTTTGGATTATACCGGCTCTTGAAGTATGTAGCACCAATTCTCAAAGCGTTTTCTTCTCCAACTTGTTTGTAAACAAAAGAGTGGGCAAACACTGAGAAGTGTTTATAGTTGCCAAGCTTAGACAAAAACTCTGCTCTTTTTTGTTTGTCCACAACTCTTGGGTCATTCAAAAGAGATTCCAAGTCTCCGCTACTATAACATACCCTTGCACCAAAAGCTGCATAGGGAAAACTGTCTTTAAAGTCTTCTATGGTAAAGAAATCTAGTAGCATAACGCTATTATACCATACTTTACATGGTTTGTAAATATTTATGGTATAATATTATTTAAGGAGGTTAATATGGAATTGGATTTTGTAGAATACCAAGACAAAATGCTTAAGTGTTTACAACTTCAAGATGAGATTAACAAAAGGATTAACAAAAAATGGACAAAAGAAAGAACAGAAGAGGATTTTTTCAGAGCAATATGGCTTGAAACCGCTGAGCTTATGGAAGAACTGCCTTGGAAGTGGTGGAAACGAGTAGAAACGGATTACGATAACTTGCAAATAGAAGTAGTAGACATATTCCACTTCTTATTGTCACTGATTTTGCTAAAACATTATAAAGTGGATAAAAAAGATTTATATAGAGATTATGTGGATATAGCAATTTCATTATTTTTCTATGGATTAGAGAATAGCAAGAAACTCAGTATTAACGAACTGATTGTAAAAACAGAAACTCTTATAAAGCAAGCACTATCTGGGAATGATATGGGTTTAATCTTAACCTTTGCAGAGATTGTTAATACTGTTTTTGAGGATTTTAACCAAATGTATTTATTGTATATAGGTAAAAATATGCTTAATCACATTAGACAAGAGCATGGCTATAATACTGGAACCTACCAGAAAGTAATCAATGGTTTAGAAGATAACAAATACCTAACACAGATTATTAAACAAGTAAAAGATGAAAAAGCGTTAAGAAGAGAGATAAGAAAAGCTTTTAAAGAATTGCTTACTTGAGACCATCTCAATATCATAACTAAAGGAGGCAAGAGTTATGTTAAAAGATTTGTTAGCTTCGCTCAAAAATAATCAAAACGGTTATAGTTCAAATTATTTAAAAAGTTTGGGTTTTGACTATTTGATAGAAAACAGTACTGTGTATTTACTATACTCAATCAAGATTGAAGTTGATAAAAATGAGTTCAAAGATTACATTAAAGATTATTTAAACGATGTAAAGGTGCTTCAAAATAATAACGACTTCTATAACAACATAATTGAAACCTGTTATAAATGGTATTGTTATTTCTTAGAGAATAAATCATTAGTAAAATCAACAAGCTCACTAAAGAGTGATACAAAGAAGTTGTATAAAAAATATATAGGAAACATAAACGGATTTGATAGATTCTTTGAAAAGATATATAATGCTTTTCAAGAAGCATACAATGTTTACGATATTGTATTCTATAATGCTACTGCTATTATTAACAATAACAACTTTAGTTCTGATCGTAAAAGTTGTTTTCTAACAGATAGAAAGGACAATCTTCAGGCAATAAAGCATGCAAATACTTATTATGTGATGATATATCAAGATAAAACACCAGTTACAAGGGTTTGGGTGTTATGTGATAAAGACTTTGAACACATAGCAATTTTCAATATGTACGGTTTTCAATTCCGCCATTTGGAAAAGTTATTTTCAAATCCTAATAAAAATGAGTTACAATATGGTGATTATGGACAGCTTAGAAAATGGACAGGTGTTCATGTGAATAACGATATTGTTTTAGTGAATACCAACAATTACGATTGTTTTGTTTATGACTTATATTGCCCTTATTGTTATAGTCCTATCAGCAGTGACCAACTGTTTTTGAAATATATTGAAAACAACTATGGAGAAGAAAAAGGACATATGTTAATGTGTATATACTGTGGTGATATCGTGTACAGCACTATCTATCAAGAATATATAGATTTAGATGAAGCAGAATATAGTGATTATTATGAAACGTATATTTATTTTGATGAAGCTGTAAATAGTAGATATTTAGCTGACTATATTTATCTTTTTAAAGCTATGAAGGTATGGAATATTGATATAAATGACTGGGATTGGGTTCCTGAAGAAATGGCAGTTATAAGTAATATGAAAGATGATAAAGGTAATCCTATATATCTTATAAAAGATCAGGCTATCTATAGCGATTATTACAAAGCCTATATCCCTAAAGATGAAAATGCTGTATATTCAAAGCATGTAAAATCCTATATAGACAAAAGAGATAAAAATTTTGTAAAAATTGGCAATGACTATGTGTTGAAAGACAGTTCATCTTTAAAAGTTTAATAACCAGTCTTTTATTTTCTTGGCAAACTTATATGCAATATAAGTATCTAATAATTAAAATATGTTCTATATCATTGCAAATCTAAAATATTAGCTTATATTTATATTTATCAAAGGTTAGGAGGTTAAATCGTATGGTAGTAACAACCAGTTTAAAATTGATTGGCACCATGTCTGTCAGAGACTTTTTAACTGATTTTTCTTGGTTTCATTACAAAGCTGACCCGTATGTAGAAGAAATAATCAGCAATTACTTAAAAATGGATATCCAAATGAATGGTAAAAACCGTGCAGCTATATTCACATACTACGATGTCTATGAAGACGGTACAGAAAGAGAGATAGACGATCTTGACATAGAGCTTGGCTTTGTTGAAAAATATGAAGATGGATACAAATGCCAAGAAATGGTACACTGGGGAGTATACAATGTAAAGGGCAACATGAAAAAGGTAACTTTTTATGTTCACTATGAAGATTGGGACGCTTTATATAACTATCTGTCAATGCTTAACGATGAATACGATGTAGATGAAGTCAAGTTTGAAATAAGAGATGATGAGTTAATTGTAAATGAAGAATTTACAATAAAACTATACAACTAATATATAATGCCCCTTTACGGGGCGCTTGATTAATCATAAGCAACAAAATCAGTGGTTATATGTATTAACAAATTCTCATCGCTTTTCGTTATTTCTAATATATCACCAGCACAGTACTCTATAGCTTCTCCGATTTTTGTTAATGTATTCTCATCGTAGTCGCTAAACCTTATATAAATCTCCAGTTCTTTTTCATTTTCATTGTCAAGTGCTAATTTCAGCTTCACATCTCCTAATTTATCAAAAATGTTGGCTATAATTTTAGGTAACGTGTTTCTCAC
>Ga0081529_123539_pt1 | contig 14700 bp, 16 predicted proteins | sample EchGeymetagenome_FD_71012 | JGI IMG/M metagenome (GOLD analysis project Ga0081529, IMG submission 71012) | Ferrous microbial mat and aquatic microbial communities from Echinus Geyser, Yellowstone National Park, USA - transect B T=78-80 C v2... ...
TTTAATGGAGGGGATTGAATGAATGTGTATTCAATAATATCAGATATCGCAAACGGGCTTGTCAGTGGATTAATTGCCCTTTTTAACACCATCGTTTCAGGCATATTATCTTCGGTCCAGTCAATTCTGATGGGATTCGGACTGATGGTTGAGAATCCTCTTCAAACATGGGCATACGACGTGGCCTATGGCAATAATCAACTTGCAATTCCCTTTATATTCACGGTGATCCTGGGGATTTCGATATTCATCCTCCTTATTTTCATTGACATTTTCGGCATTGAGAAAGATATCGATGAGGGAATAGGAGGGTTAATGGAACTATGAAATCACTGCCCATCTTATTAATATTTACATTTTTTATAATATTGTCCTTCGCTGTTCCCTTCGGCTATGCTACTATATCAAGGGGGCCAGGAGGAGGCTCTATATCTTCAATCCCATATCCCAGTCCACCAAGTTTTTCATTTAACCCCATATCAGTCCCTTCATTTTCAATTAACTGGAGCATTAACCCTATACAGGATATTGAAAATCTCATAGACGCAATTCCGAACTTTGTTCTCGGCTTCGTTGCGGCAAATCTGATAAATTTCTTTTTGTACGTTCTTGAAGCGATATATTATTTTTTTGCATACCTTGAATACTTCATCATAATTGCGGCCCTAAATGCGTCTGTTGGTCTCGGAGTGTGGTCTCTGCCTACGTTCGTTGGTATTATGACCTTACTTGTTTCATTGGTCGTTTTGATTTTAAAATCTAGCGAGGGAGTTTTTTTGATAGGAGGTGCTTAAATGAAAAATTATGGAAAAATAATGATTTTAGCGGTTATTTCATTATTGCTATTCTCGGGAATAGTATTAATGGAAAATGGAAAAATCAATACGACGCAACCAGCGTCTGCTCCACAATCGAATATGCCTTTTGTATTAAAATATGCATTCTCTATGGCAAGTGCAGGGAATATATTCTATGCGAATGGATTAATCTTTGATTTAAAAGAATCTACTAGTAGTAATACTGTAGCGTATGTTTACAAACCCTCAGGCATAGAAGTTGCTACTTTAAATCTTGGAGAACCTTTTCGCTATGGGCTTTCAATATCTCCAACAGAAGTTGAGTTTGTCGCACAAGACGGTTATACAAAACTCTATTATCAGATTTTTAATACTTCTGATTATATCCTAGGCGCACTTGAAACTTTTGCTATTCCATCGCCTCCGGGATTCTTATATCAATACGTAACAATTCTGCCTAATGGTGATATTTTTTATCCTATATATAATTCCTATAATCTTGGCGACTTTGCAATTAATGGTTCTGTATATGAATGGCATCAAACGGCTTATAATCCTTCAGATTGGGAGTATTTCACATATTATGCAATTGAATCTCAGTCAGGAATAGATGGATTTGGAATATATAATCAAATTACACATTCTTATGATAATATTACACTGACTTCAGCAATTTCTATGATTAATTTTATTAATTCTACTGATCCGTATAATGTCGCACCGGCCAATTCAAGTGATTATCCAAGTGTTAAATATCCAATATCACCATTTATTCCTACATTTGACCCATATTTTTTGCTTTACATAAACTCTTCTGCAGTAGGAATCTTCGGAAGACAGATCACCGGAATGACATTTGGCAATCAGACATATAATATGACTGGTGGCAATTTCTATACAATTGTCTTAAATTTTAATAATCATCACGTATCCGTTATTCAAGAAAACACTGCTCAATATAATCCATATATTCCATCTACTCAGCCAGCGTTTTTGGACACCCAGTATTCATGGGAACTCTACATTCATATTTTAGGTCAATCTACAATAACAAATACCGAACTTCCGTCTCTTGCATTTGTTTATGATAATTATTCGTATATACAAAATGGAAATGAAATTATTGTTTTGGGCCTGAATGTTTCTTATTCAAATAGTATTTATGCTCCGGTTTCTGGTAATCCCAAAAATCTCAACATTAATCATAATTTATTCGATCCTATTATCATCAATAATACTTTAATCTATGCTTCGCCAAATACAATTTATGCATTCCATTTTACGCCTTACGCTATAACTAATATTTTCCAGAATGAAATAATGAATGGAGCGAGTTTTTATATCGGGCAAATGGGTAATACAATACTGATATCTTCTACATCAACATCATCACTGTATGACTTTTCCCTCGATCCAGAATATAATCTGGCAATTAATATATTTGGCGTATCTACAGGGTGGAATGTATCTGTCAACTCTGTTGGATCAGGATTCACTGGAATCCAGAATGCAATAAACCATACACAAATTAATTCAACTCATTTCATACTGCCAGTATTCCCGATTGCATATTATTTAAATGTCTCAGCTCCTTCAGGATACGAGATATATTCAATAATTTCAAGTGGCAAAGGAATAACATTGGCTTCTAATACTGATATTTTGACAGGCTTCTATTCAACGATCTTTAATGTCTCATCAGATCCGACAATTAATATCACATTTATCCCTAAGGAATTTAAGATAACATTTAATTCTAATCTCAATCAAGGAATTTCTTGGCTAGCTCACCGGAATCTTGAAAAGAACGTTACGTGGCAAGTAAAGATTTATCATGGTACTGATCCTTCGGCTAAAATAATCTATTCGAATTACATAAATAATTCTTCAATCACAAATTATACTCTTATACAGAATTCAACGACAGAAAATATGACTTTTGCCCTCTTTAACGGCACATATAAATATTCAGTCTTTTCGATGAATAAAATATTCATATCGAATAATATTGATGGGAATTTAAGTGTATCAGGGTCAAACTTAACAATTTCAGTCTCATTCTCTGCCAATTATCCTAAAGCGGTCATATCTTTTGTTCCTTCTAAAATACCGCTTGATACTGCATGGGCTCTGAGTGCTGAAAATTCTTCTGCAGGTGTTGGCACAAATATCACGAATTATTCATGGACAATCACTGGACCAGAGAATTTTATTTTAAGTGGAGAAACAAATATAATTTATTTCAATGAGGTCGGAAATTATACTATTTCATTGACTGTGACAAATGCACTTGGCCTTAAAAATACCACGACCACGACTACACAAATAATAAAATTCACAGTATCAAATGAAATCTCAATGTCAGTTTCATTAAAAGGAGTTTTCACTAACACATCGGCAGATTATCAGATTGAGGTGAAAATCCCGAAGAACATGAGCATAGCATCGGTTGAAGCACTCATAGATAATTCTACTTCAATGAATATTAAATTTGTAAATTCATCAACAACAGGCAATTATTCCTATTATTTCTATTTGGCATCGTTCAATCCATCATCTCTGGCATATGGGAATCATTTCCTTAACTTCTCGGCATATTCTACATCCGGTCAATTCAATTATTACCACTTCTCAAAAACCTTCGGATCCACATCTCATTCAAGCTTTAATTTGATATCATTCTTCGGAGGTCCTGAAAACTTCTGGGCCATGATGGCGGCTCTTATTGGAGTGTTAATCACGGTGGCATCCCTGAAAATATCAAGGAGCACGGTGGTCGAGATTCCAACGGTGAAGAATGGGAAGGAGTATGTTGCTGAGGCGAAATTAAAATCAGTAAAGGTCAAGACTCCAAAGAATAGAGGAGGGAGGAAAATATGAAAAATATAGAAAAATTTAGGAATAAATGGATCACGTCAAGCGTGGTCCTTATTATAATGTTATCTTCTTTTGCACTGCTTGGAGGGGCATTCGGAACGGGGGCTCCTCCATTTACGGTTACATTTGTAGAACATAATCTCCCCGTTGGGACGACATGGTCTATTGCATGGAATAATACAACAAAATCTGGGATAATATCGAATACAACATACTCTGGCGGAGGCTCAGCATCATTGAGCCTGTACAACGGGTCATACGAATTCAGGGTTATAGGGACTCCGTGGTGGTTCAATAAAACTGTTGGCAAATTTACGGTCTCAGGTGCATCCGAAACTATTACAGTTAATTTCATAGAGAACTTCACGGCTACATTCACGGGAGCAAAATTGCCTTCAGGGACAAAATGGGGCTTGAGTAATCCGACACTTGGAACATTTTACAATACATCCACAGCGTCTGGTGGGAGCATAGTAATCAAAGAAGCAAACTCAACCACATCTTATTCGTTCGGCATAATTGGAACGCCCTGGTGGTTCAATTCTACAAAACTATCCGTTGAGTTTAATAAAAATACAACATTTACAATCAATTTCATAGAAAACTTCACACTGACAGTTAGGGAAAACGGGTTATATCCAGGGATTACATGGAGTTCTGCAATAGGAGTATTGGGTACTTCTAATAAGGAATATTATCTTTCAAATTATGCAACTTTGGTAACTCAAAATTCATCTGGCATAATCAAATACAAAGCTGGATCATGGGCATTTGCTATTTATAATGATCCATATTATGGATATGTTTTTTCTTATCCTAATGAAAGATACGTAGGTTACTCGAATGTAGGTCTTTTAGGGGTAAACGATATGGTGGTAGATAATTACGCAAATATAACTTTAACAGCAAATACAACTATAACGGTTAATTTTAGCACTAATTTTCATCCAGTAACTATCAAAGGTTATACAAATCCAACTGGCACTAATGTATCTACTATCAATTTTATTAGCTTAGTTAATTCTGGAGGAACAGATAATGTAGGAAATGTTACTTCCAATAAAACAGGTTTTTATGAAATTACGGCAACGGAATACGCTAATTTAATCTTTTATAAAAATGGATATTCTCCTCAATTTGTGAGAATACTTTCCAATAAATCAGTCCAGTGGTTCAATATAACACTCTCAACAATAAGTGTTTCTTGGAATATCTCTCAGGTTCTTAGCATCAAAAATTATGAAAATACTTCATGGATTTATAATTTTAACATTACAAATGTTCCAATTAATTTTACATACATCAAAAATGGCATATATTTTGCAAATATAGAACAGAATGAATTTGTTGTTTTTGCGAATCTATCAGGTTTGCCACCATTCCCAGGTCAGTCATCACTTTCGCCAGGTTCGCCAATTCCTCCTCCTTTAATTATGAATGTGACATTAAAGTTACATCCTGGTCAAAAGTATATATTCTTTGTTTATACAAATGAATCAAACAATCCTGCTAAGTTCTATGTAAATGCATCTCCAACTGGATATACAACTATAGATTTAAATAAATTTACTGATAACTTTACATTAGATCCTTTGGTTGAATATTCAGCCCCGCAAGCAGTTATAACGGCACCATCTGCAATTCCCTACGATACTGCAATAACGATCAGCGGAGCTAATTCGATTCCATCAACAAATGCGACAATAACTAATTATACGTGGCACATCACAGGTCCAGTGAGCTATACCGCATATGGGAAGCAAATCGACGAGTTCTTCTCTGTCCCCGGGACTTATAAGATCCAATTAACAGTCACAGATTCAAATGGGCTTTCGAATTTTACATCCACCACATTGTCTGTGTTAGCATCAAATTCAACAACGGCAATTAAAATCTCCACAACTCATACTTTCAACTCACAAAAGAATACCTATTATTTCCTTGTGTACGTGAACATGACTAATAACGTCTCAATAAGCCAGATTACTGTTTCCGTTGACGGAAAATACGTGAACACAACATTAGTCAAAGAAATGGGATATGACTATGTTTATGCATTCAACCTGAGCAATGAGAAATACGGCTACGGCAATCATACAATCAAAATAATGGTCTTTGATACACTGGGGCAATATAATTCATTAACAACGTATCTGGTGTTCGGATCGGTGTCTGGAGTTGGAATAATCTCCTACATTTTCACCAATACCTTGCTTCTAGTGGCCACTGCCTTCGTAATACTCGCAATATTGGTCTTCTTATATTCCGTGCATGAGAGAGACGAAATGAAGAGCAGACCAAGGAAAAGAAACAGGGGGAGAAAATGAAAGAAGAGGGTAATGTCGCAATAGACATTCTTTTATTTTTTTTTATTTTAATTATAATTATAGCAATACTCTCAGCTATGGGCCTCAGCCTGTCGACAATCATTTCCTTATTCAAAAAATTCTTTGGTCTTGCTGTAATGGGGGTGATATATTGAAAGCCTTAATTTTTTTTTAATATCTTTAATTTTGATTTTAGGATTATTTTCAACAATGCCGAACACATCTGCAAATAGATTAATGCCACCACCAGCTATACAGAATCAAACGAATACAGAGGACTTTTATGTAGTGATTCAATCATCATTTCCTGGCCAGTCTCAAGAACTTTCTCTTCCACTAAATTCCACAGGCTACATAATGTACCCAGACTGGACATTCTTATTTTTCAGTGATCAGGGTAATACCACGTACCAGATTTATTTGAATGGTGGCAAAGTAGGGTCTGGCTCATTTATATTCAGGACCCAATTCTCTATGAATGTAAGCACCGATTTCGCAAACGTATCAATAATTCTCCAGGGATCTGAAAATTCAACTGTCTATAATTTTTATGATATCCCGATTTTACACACTACTCTCGGAAAATACTATTCTGTTTCAAATGTTGAATTGCCTGTTTATACGATAACGCAGTATCTCTATTTCGGGGTAAGAACACTTGTGGCTTCTTTATTTTCGGCATTGGGGGCGTTCTTTATAATTCACCGCACAGTTGTTTTAAAGAAAAAATTGGAGGTGTATGCAAAATGAGTGATAAAAAATGGATTCAAAAAGTTATAAAAAGAAAGGGAAGGGTAAGAAATTATGTTTTGAGAAAAATAGGGCCAGATGGGTTCACATCCTCGGGAACTATTAAAATTTCAGCACTTCAGGAAGCCAAGAGATTAGCAAAAAAGAGCCATGACGTTGGAATGGAGGATGCAATCAATCTTGCACTAAGGCTTAAGAAAATGAGGCCAAGAAAATGAGGAGGTGACATGGGGAAATGAACATCAGAAAGGGGAAATTAACACGAAGGGAGAAAAAAATAACCCTCAATGATGAAAAGGAAGTCAAAAGGGAAGCAAACGAAATTATACGACAAACACAGAGAGATATGTTCAATCCAGCAAGAGTAACTATTAGGCACATGGATCAGCATGAGCATGAAATAGACGAACAATTATCGAGATTGGAAAGGCTACGTCAAAATGTTAGAGAGGGGCATAATGAATATCATGAATTGAGATCCAAAGCCGCAGAATTAAAATCATGGAAAAAGAGGTTAAGACTGGCAAAGAAAGCCAAAAAACTTGGAGCAAAGAATGAAGAGATATCAAGAGCTGTTAAGGAAGGGTATAAGAAGCATTCTCATGGTCCCTTAAAATCGATCCTTGCAAGGCTTCACAAAAGGAGTGAATGAATTGGATGGGGAAGGTAATCATTATAAAAAAAGAGCACAAAGAATATTTAAAAGACCTCGGGAAAGATATAACGCTCTTTACAGCAGGAATATTCCTTGGCCCCATAGTTGATGGAACCCAACTGGCTATAAAACATGCCAAAAAAATAAAGGAAATGAAGGTGAAAAAATGAATTTTATTGAATTTATTAATACTTATCCTTTCCTTTTTATAGTTTCAATTCTCCTCGTTCCCATTCTGATTTTTTCTTTATATGCTATTGTTAAACGAAGAAAGAATAAAGAATCAGCAGTGACCATAATAAATCAGACGGCAAAAACTCAACCCAGTGAAGAAGAAAACCTCGAAATAACAGGCTCACTGGATGAGATTGCGGTTCAGAAAATTTTTGGAATAGGGAGGAAAATAAAGGAAGCTGTCATAGGCTTTGCCATAGCTATTCCTTTTATAATTCTCTCATATCTAATATCTGAAAATCTCGGCATAACAATAGCATCTATATTTATATTCCTCTTATTCGGATATTTCTGGGCTAAGAAATGGGTAAAGCCTGAAGGAGTACAGATAATATTGGATGGAGACATAGACCCTGAAAATCCTTCTGCAGGAGTTCAGCACATAGATTATATTATTCCTTACGAGCAATGGAAATATATCATTTTCTCGGATCAGGGAGGTGCATATCCGATAAAAACAATAGACGGCATGGCCTACCGTGCCACAGCGATATCATTCTGGGATCCGGACGAGAAAATTGTTAAGAATATAACATTAGCCTGGATGCATTCTCCTCACTCAAACTTTGAGCAAGAACATGAGCTCAATCATAAACTTTCAACATGGCTGAAGATAACCCTGAAAGAATTGAATGCGTATAAGCATTTGAAAGATGTTTTAGGAATACTTGAAGCAAAACACATAACAACTGAGAGAGAGAAAATTAAATACGATGCCCGTTCATCTGTTTCAAGAGCTAATGAAGACATTGACTCTTTAATGGCAACGATTAAAAGCTATGACATACAAGCAAAAAGGATTATGAAGACTGGGAAAGAAACCTCGGAAAAAGTCGATAAAAGCCCGGATGATACAAGCTCAGGAGGCGATGTTAATGCCGGACAGTGACATTGAGGCAAGAATGAGGAGGGTTATATCTGCATCAGTTGCTCAGCAATGGGCCAATTTTCAGGAATCATTCATATCAGATTATGTTCTCAAGGATCTTGAAACTCTACCAAAAGATGAAAAGGAAAGGGAAAGGATAATCCAGAAGATCAAGAAATGGTATTCCGACAAGAGACTATTATTCCTTAAAGATTCAGCAGGGGAATCGGCATTCTCGGAAGAGTTATTCGAAAACCCTTCATTGATAGATAACCCTTTATTTATGCACGAATGGAATCAATACAGGAACATCCAAATGTCCAGATCCTTAATGGAAAAAAACGATCCACTGTCCAATCTTGCAATGCTCGAGATACCTGAAGGAAAGGAAATTCCAGACGAAAAGGCAATGATAGCTCATTATTTCGCATATTATGAGAATCTTGGAACTGAGAGATCGGGAAGACTGGAAGAAGTAATTGGCCCTATGGGATCGGGAAAGTCTAACTACCTCGCATGGAAATCAATAAGGGCACTGCAGAGGGGGTATATAGTGTTCACAAATTTTGAATTAAAAAATGTTCCTCAGACATATCATTCCAATTGGCATAAAGTGAATAATCTTCTGGACCTATTGAAAGAAACAATAGAGCTCAGGCAAGAGGGTGAAAAAAAGATAATATTCTGGATACTGGACGAGCAGGGCAGGGTCAGGGGAGGATCATCAGTCACAAGGTCCACAAAGGAGGCAAGATACCTTTCTGAGTTATTGACGATGATAAGAAAATTCGGGGTATTTCTCACGAGGGCGAGGCAGGTCGACAATATCCCGGACGATCAGAAGGGATGGGTATCTCAGATAATTAGAAAAAATGCAAATAGACCAGAACTCCTCCATGTAGAATATCTCAGCGACGGCGAAACCTACGAGGAATATGAATTCACAATCCCGTCAATGCATAATTATTATGATACAAATGAACCTGCGGAATTTGATTACAATGTGGATACGGAAACTATGCAGAAGTTTATTGTGGCAAGGGCAAACGAAGGTGCCACTCCTATGGAAGCAATAGCCGAGTATCTTCATATCTCCAAGAAAATAGCGAAAAAAGAAAGTAAAAAGATAATGAAAAAACTTAAAAAGTTGGCATCACCTGGAAGGGGAGAGAACCCGAACTCCCTCGAGGCATTGAGGAGGATCAATGAACAGAGAAAAATGGAGAGGATGAAAAGCGCTGAAAATGCGAATAACGCACAAGAAGGAAATAATGAAAAATAATATGGCAATACCTCGATAGCATCGATTCGGCGGGGGTATCACACTGGAAGGGGGAAGAGGAACGTCAAAAAATGTTGCTTAAGAAAGAATGAAAGGCGAATTTATTTCGATTATTGATCGATCATTATCCAATTCGCAAGAATATAATGAAATGCAATTTACAGAGGTTTTAAAGTCTTATGATGAATATTTTATCGACCTTATCCCTTGAACCCTTAATTTTTAATTTTAAAAGCGAATAGAATAAAAATAGAGATGAAGATTCCTACCTTCGAAGATGAGAGGATGTCAGAAGTATGTCCCATATGTTCCCAATGCTTCCTTCAACCGTTCCAGATCCTTCGCTAAAGCCTTCCTCGCCAGAGCAGTTAATTCATCATTCCTGTCACGAAGAATCATGGAAACTTGAAAGAGAGTGAGAAATGGAGCCATTGAGTTAAGTGATACCATCAACGAAAGAACTTCGTACCTTTCAATGGCAAGATTAATCAGAAATTCGCCCCTAGATCCTGATTGACTGCCCCCTCCTTCGCCGAGAAGACTCATCCAGGCGGGATAATCATCCACGAAACTCCGGCTGAATCTGTCGAATACTCCTTGACCCACAGGTTCAGCATCAAGGAGGGAAGCTGTTTCGTCAGGTTCCAGACCGTACAGGGAGCCAAGAAACATCATCCTCCTGAAAGTCCATTGAAGACTGATATCGGAGACGTATACCCGGATCAGCTGCTTGATTATCCTGCCCGTGGACAGGTCCTCGAACTTTTCAGGCGGAACAACTGATATCCTCCGGAAGATCGGCAGTAACTTCCCTCTCAGAGAGGCTGTCAAAGTTCCCTGAAGGTATGAATACCCCGTGGGTCTGAGATGAGGGAGAAGACCCTCGAGAACGTCCTTCCCTTTCGTAACCCCCTCCGGGTTCATTTCCTCCTGGCCGAACTCATTCCTGAAATAATAATCCGCAAATAGGATCATGGATCCAACTATTTCCTTCAGTCCAGAAGGGTGGGCGTCAATCCTTCCTGTCAAAAGGGGGTCGAGGCGCATATTCAGGAGGGTGAGAGATTCCCTGGGGGAGAGGGCTATCGAATATTCCATATTGATCCTATCAAGGTTCTATTCTAACTCTTTGAGGTTTCAAGATTCTATCCTCTAGGGATTTCTCCATTCCTGGAATGCGAGGAGGAATTTTTCCCATTCGTACTCGAACCTGTCATAAAATCCTGAAGCAACGCTGATCCGGACTGCTTCCAGAAGCTCGTCATCATCCTTGAATTCGTCCCCGTTATCTTCGTCTACGTATCCATCTCCATCTTCGTTCTCAACGACGGTTTCGTATTCAGGGAGATCCCACGGCTCGATCAGGGAAAATTCTACCCAGAGCCTTTCCCCGCTGTCATATCCATCGTAGCTACCCTCTTGCCCAATGCCAACATCATAGGATCCATCAGGGTAGATCCTCACGACTACCATTTTTGAATAGTCTTTGTTCAGCCAGACCGCTTTTTCTATGATTTCATCCCTCAATTCCCCGGCTTCAATTCCGAGGAATTCCTCTAATTTCTGCTCAATTTTCTCATTCATGTTTTCCATTTTTTTACACCTCATGTATATATTACATACTTGTATATAAACTTTACTTGTCATTATCAAATATGGTAACGAAACTATTTTAATTCTATCAATGTTCCTTCTTTCTTATTGCGTCCTTTTTTTCTTATCAGGGTAGGATAGGGGATATCTAATATTCTCGAGATCGCAGAATAAGAGATCCCCTTGCTCCTGTATTCATTCACCTTTTTCCAGTCTATCTCCCTAGAAGGCCTTCCCAATTTTTTACCCTCTTTTCTTGCCCGTTCAATTCCGTTCCTTGTTCTCTCTATGAGTAGTTCTCTCTCTCTTTCTGCTACCCATGAGAAAATGGCCATGATGAGGTTCCTAACTGATCTGTCGGTAGTGGCCAGCCATCGCTCTTTTTCAGAGACGGGAATTATGAAAACTGTTTTCTCGAGCTTCTGAATGATTGATATTGTCTCGATCATTGACCTTCCTAGCCTTGAGATTTCATAGACATATAATTTCTCAGGCCTCATTTTTTCGATATATTCTAACATTTCCTTGAATCCCTTTCTTTCCTCTGCTTTTGTTGACCCCGAGATTATGTCCTCAAAGAAGACCAGATCCTCATTTGCGAATTTCTTGATGGCTTCTCTCTGATTTTCTATATTCTCTTCCTTTTTTGATACCCTCAGGTAGGCAATGTTTCGGGTCATATCAAAAATATAGCTTTATGATATAAATAAATTATCAAAATGAAGGGGGATATATGATATTAAAAAATGGACGATTTCGATAGCTTTTTCTAGGAGATAATGCCTAAATTCATTTCGTTTAAATCTATCAGTCTGGGATTCATGTCATAGAGGCGCATCAAGAAAGGGGTTTAGCAATGTGAAGTGGTAATAGAACATTGATTATCACAAAAATCGATTATAAGAAAATTACAAAACAAAATAATAAAAAAGAAAAAATTTATTTTCTATGCCTCTTTGCCTCTCTTTCTCTCTTAACCTTCCCTACCACTGCCCCATAGACATAGTCGCCCTTTTTCTTTCCGTATCTCTCCTCGAACTTTTTCTTTTCCCTATATTTGGCGCCATTTCGGTAGAGATGCTTGCTCATTTTTTATCATCTCCCTCTTCGAGCTTCTCTAAATCCCAGTCTATTCTTTCAAAAAATTGTCCTAGAATCCTCTTCATTTCCTCTATCTGAATCATCCTTTTCCTGTCCTCAATTCTCCTTTCCATCCTGACCCTCTCCTTCGCGTTCATTTCTTCCCCCTCTTCTTCCTTGCTTCCTGTATCCTGAATGAATAATATATCAATGCCAGCGCTGCTACTATGACCGTGAGGGCCCTTCCAATTATGTAGCCCTGTGAACTGCCCAGGATAGAAATCAAATAGGTCAGTGAATCTAGATTGTAGCTTGGCGAATATTGAATCTGCGTTGATCCTATTACTCCCGCTGCTATGTTTGTCATTGCCCCTGCCTGCACTTGCCCTTGCGCAGCAATGACTGCTTGATTTGATGAAATTAATTGAGCCATCTGCGCTGAGATATTGTAGATAAGCAGTGTGAAGGACCCATTCTTAATGCTCAATATCGAGAATCGCAAGGGCACGGTCTCATTTCCAGAAACATAATAGAGTTTCAAACTATAAGCAGCCTGTTGCGTCACGGAATAATTTGCCAATTTCCCTGAGAAATCGTATACGAATACGGGGAACGAGTAGTTTTCATTATTGACTGACGGCGTCCCGAAAACAAGTTTGTAAGAGAATGAAGAATTCTCGTTCTCAAGGGACAATGAGAGCAGTTTTTTAATCACATTTATCCTGGTTGAAGTGTTCAGAGATGATGAATTTATATCCGAGAGTATATTGTTTTCTATCTCATAAATTGCAGAATTAATGCTCTGTATCTTCGAATAGATATTATTGATTGTATTATTCTCATTGAATATCTGCCTCGAGATTGAAGAATTCGTATTGTTGATCAATGCATTTATTATCAATGTTTCATTATAAATTTTTGTATTTGAATTTGCCAGTGAAATATTAATATGCTCGACAAGATTCGATATATTGCTCTGCGTTTTCGCAATTTGCAGATTGATGTTCGTCAATGTGATGCCGTTAATCAAATAATAAGAGACATTTGAGATCGTCATCGTCACCGTAAATGACTTTGCAACTGAATATGTGTTAAAATTAATATATGAGAATGTGAAGTTGTAGGTCCCAGAGGGGACATAATATGTTACCGACTCCAGAGGCATTAAATATTGCCCGTATTGCGTGACTCCATTTTTCGATACACTCAAACCGATGACATAACTAGAATTCAGATTAGCAATTGTCAGGGCATCGATCGGGAGAGGTATCTCGATGAATTGAGTTTGATATAAGACTGTCGTGGTATAAGACGATATAAGATTCCCATAGGCTGTCGTGGTGTTAATCACAATTTTTTCTCCATAGTTCACCTGCTGGATGGGGGAATATATCTGTTTTCCATTCAGATATGTATTAAATTCATTGAAGGGGATATTTATCCCGAACTGCCCGAAAATGGCTGTTTGCGGGTAATATTCTATGATTATGAGCGAATTATATATTGGATTCGGTGCTAGCCATTCGACCTGGAAATTCGTGACATTTTCCAATAATGTGAATGTCGCAGTTGTTTTATTGAAAGTGGCAGGCACGCTGATGATTGGCGATTGCCATGCTGGATTTCCTTTTACTGATATGTTTACAGCATTGTTCGGCAACAGTATCTGCCAGACAAAGTAGGACCATGAGACATTAAATGAAATCTGTTGCGAATAGAAATATGGGATTGATTCTTTTATAGCCTTTGACCCAGTCCCGAGCGTATAATTCAGAATGATCCACTTGCCAGTAGACGGCACTGAAGATGCAACGCTGTACTGGATGCTTATATTCCCTGCAATCCCGCCGCCTATATATTCCCATTGAGCCGTGAAAGCGGCCGTTTCAGTTACATAATAAGCAACAGAATACGTAACTGAGCCGTTAAAATTGCTGTTGGATGATAGATTTTGTATCATCGCTAAAATATTATTTATGAACAGCTTAACGGTCTGCAGATTCATATTAGTCTGCGTGTAATTGAAATAGATGTAACTATCAGTCTTAATCGGTAAAGCATTTGAAGTTGTGGTGACTGAGATTGACAATGAGATGCTTGTGCTCTCAGATATTGATAATGCTGAAGCATATCCAGCCGCAGAGATGACTAAGAACGTGACTAAAAAGGTCCCTGTCGTTGAATATTGATGAGAGATAGAAAAGTTGTAATATGTCCCAGTTGGATATTCTATATTA
>Ga0081529_118155_pt1 | contig 14642 bp, 9 predicted proteins | sample EchGeymetagenome_FD_71012 | JGI IMG/M metagenome (GOLD analysis project Ga0081529, IMG submission 71012) | Ferrous microbial mat and aquatic microbial communities from Echinus Geyser, Yellowstone National Park, USA - transect B T=78-80 C v2... ...
GGCTGAAAGTCCCGTTTGCCCCTACACTTTCATTTCACTCATTTTATGATCAATCATGATCGAGTGTAGGGACTTAGCCCTCAACCACCTTTTAGGTGGGTCATGGGACTCCTTTGAGCCCAACGGCACGGGACTCACATCTCCGTAATCTCCCTCACCCTTTTGGGCATAGCCCACATCGGTGTGAGAGATCATTATTTATCAACAAAAATTTATTATAAACAAATATAAAAAGATTTCTATCAATGTTGCTTTGTGGATTAGTTGAAATTTCTTAGGTCTTAAGCTAAAAGAAGTAAAATAAATTCTAAATCTTAGTTGAGTTAAAAGTTAGCTATACGTTCCTATTGAGAAAAATTGAAGAATTCCACAAAGCATATCAATGTGAAAAAGGATTCAGCCCTATACTTAAATAATTCTCTTACTGAGATTCTGAGTGTGGTCTATAATTTCATTTATTTGAAATTTATTCAAAATTTCCTTAAAGTTCCTTCCTTTGAACACTTTAATTTTACAATAAAAATTTTAGAAAATTAAAATTATTACTACCTACTTTATTAACAAATTAATCTTGTAATTAATTGAAAAATAAAATTATACTTTACATAATTTATACTGAATTAACAAAATTGTTATCCACACTCCATACAAATACTGATAAGGTTCTTAAACAAATAAGGGTATCCAGTTCGGCCCTTTAAGGGGCCTCCCCTTCATCGCTTCATCTCAACCTGGTCCGCCAAACATCATTTTAAAATATTCTCTATTCACCATTTAAACTTTTCTGTAATCCTAGAGTGGACAAAAATTAATTCATTTGAAACTTGGTTAAATTTTTAATTCGCTTTTTCATCATATATACAAATATTTAATGAAAAATTAAAGAAAAATTATAATATTCCATATTTTTACCAACGAATTCTACGTTAGACTGGAAATAGTTACAATTTATACGATATTAAATTAGCAAAATTATTATTAGTACTGGAAATTCATATAAGGTTTTTCTCATTGAAAGTATTTATGTTAAAACTAGCCTTTTAAAATCTATTAAATCAAAAATTTTTAATTTATTTAATAAATATCTATAATTGGAATAACTGATCTTTTCTAGTAAAATGTGATTATTAGTAATAGGTGAAAGTCTTGTAAATAGTTGGATTTTTCTTTAAGAAAATATAGGGAAAGTGTTCTCCCGTATACGATCCTTGTTTTCCTTTTTCCTTGTTTCGTTTTGGGTTAGGTTGTTGGCCTAAATTCATTATCTTTATGAAGAATTCCTTAAGATCCCGGGAAAACCCGGGAATAGTAAAAAAGATAAGAAAGAGTAATATAATACTAATGGAAAGATAAGAAAAGAAAAACTTATAAGAAAGGGAGAAGAAAAGATAAAATAGAGGGTTAAAAAACCCTCAGATAATCTACTATAGAATTGAAAGGAACAATTGAGACAAAGTGGATTTGAAGAAAGTGAGGACTTTGATAATCTACTATAGAATTGAAAGAATTTCTTTAATTGATTTTCTGCATCTTTTGAACTAATAAGATAATCTACTATAGAATTGAAAGTAATATTTGGAACTTGATAAAATAAATTTTGAAATCCTTTAGATAATCTACTATAGAATTGAAAGCCTGCAATTATCTTTAAGTAGTCCATAATTCCTTGAAATTCAGATAATCTACTATAGAATTGAAAGTTTGGATCCCAGAGAAGATAAACATGCAGCAATGATTGAGATAATCTACTATAGAATTGAAAGTATAATCATTTTCCACCTCCTCCTTCAGTTCAAGAATGTCTGATAATCTACTATAGAATTGAAAGAACATATACGAAATTATAAAAACTACTATTGCTACTATAGATAATCTACTATAGAATTGAAAGGCAGCTTATCCATTCACTCAGACTACTGGGATGACTAGTGCTGAGATAATCTACTATAGAATTGAAAGTTTTGTTGTACCAGCAAAAATTAGAACTTTGACTGCTTGATAATCTACTATAGAATTGAAAGAACTTGTTAGGCAGAAAAGTTTAAATACCAGCCAGCCAAGAGGATAATCTACTATAGAATTGAAAGTCCCTTCATCGCCGTCCATCACGCTACTTATCTCTAACTGGTGATAATCTACTATAGAATTGAAAGTCTTCAATAAGGTCTTCATACTCACCAAGTTGATATAGATAATCTACTATAGAATTGAAAGCAACTGTCAATGTATGGTTGGTTAGTGACTCGTATATTTGATAATCTACTATAGAATTGAAAGGCAATGTCGACAACGTTCTTGTATACGTGTGCCTCAGATGTGATAATCTACTATAGAATTGAAAGGTCAAACTTTGCGGAGATTGTACCGATACCCTTATTCGGTAAAAGGATAATCTACTATAGAATTGAAAGCTGAAGTATTGTCTGATGTCTTTTCTTACTAAAGATAAGAAGATAATCTACTATAGAATTGAAAGATGGTAGCCATACCTACAAGGAAAAATCCGATTGAATACAAAGATAATCTACTATAGAATTGAAAGCGGGGATGGGTAGCCCCCTTACAGAAACCTTTTTGAACACGGATAATCTACTATAGAATTGAAAGGCTGGGTACTAAAATTCCAATGGCGGAGGGTGGCATGCTAGATAATCTACTATAGAATTGAAAGTTGCCAGATGAAGTGATTAACCTAACGACTGATGCCGATGAGATAATCTACTATAGAATTGAAAGCTACCAGTGAAACCAGTCCAGGTAGCATCATTGAATGTTACTAAGATAATCTACTATAGAATTGAAAGATGTTATACTCTGGGCGGTATTCATACAATTCAATTGCTTGATAATCTACTATAGAATTGAAAGCTGATTAAAATTTAATGGCATACAACCTTAGACCACTTAATTGTGTTAAGGAGATTAGAAGTAACTAGAAATAAATAACGAGTAGTTACGTAAAAGTATCACAGACTAATTGTATTTTTTCTATTATTACTCTAAAATTTTAAGTTTACTATATGATGGTAAACAATCATTTAACCCTCAGCTAAACTTATTATTTGTGAAAGTTCTTGATAAGAGGAATTGTACCACGAGAACTCATATAAGTGTTGTAATACGTAATCGTAAGTAAGTCCCTTTAATGCTGTTATATTATACATTGGACCGATTATCATCCATGTACCTCCCTTTCCAGAAATTATTATAGTGGAAATTATATGGTGAGGAAATACGTATTCAGCGGGAGGAATACTCTTACCATTTATATTAAACGGCTCCTTAACGTTATAGTAATACACTAAGTTATAAACCCATTGAGGAAGAACTTGCCTCATCTCGCTAATTTCAGTATTAAGAATTTCATTAGGAGGCACTGGAATACCGTTAGGAGTTGCGTTAAAGTACTCGTTCATTAGATAACATACGCTAAATAAAACGTTCTGTGAGGAGTAATTATAAGGAACGCATGTAGTTGGAATACCGTTAACGAAAAGTATTCCAGGTAAAGGACCTACCCTATCGTTAGGGTTAGTATAATGGAAAGTTAAATTCACGTTAATACCATTAGCCTTAAAGTAACCGTAAAGTATCCAACTATCTGAAGCTCCTACAGGACAGCCTACCCATGTTATAAACCATATTACTACCTTTCCAGGGGGTGCGTAATCCTTATCACTTACCTTAAAGAACTTTCCCAATTGAGGCTTTGAAGAGTAAATCGAAGGGTAAGTTACTAAAGTTAAAATAACTATTATAGCCACAATAATACTTAATATCCAAATTTTCCTCATAATTCTAAACATTAATTTATAGTTTAAATACTTTATCCTTAATATTATCTTTATAATAACTGAGATCTAATGAATAGACCTCATCTATATAAAACATAATTTTGTTAAATCTATCTGATTTTCTTATAAAACATATTAGTCAGATCTGTATTACACAGATCTGACTGGGGTGTAGGCCGTTTTGGGCTTAAAGCACGTCGGGGAGCTTGGCCGCCTCCAATTCGAACCGGAAGTTGGGCAAAAAGCCCGAATAAGGGTAAATTTGTAGGTCCCAGTCGCGGAAATAGATGTATCAAAAGATAAATTAATCGTGTATTTTCAAGGTAAACTCTACGAGTTTACTAATGATAGGCAAGGGTTTGAGGAGATAAGGAAGATCTTGCCTAAGGGTTGCAAAGTGGGTATAGAAAGTACTGGAGTTTACCACGTTAACCTTGCCAAGTACTTGAATAATGAGTATGATGTTAGGATCATTAATCCCTTTATACTCAAGAAGTTTAAGGGTTTTAGGGTAGGAAGAGTGATAAGAATGATGCTTGCGGAATTAGTTGTAAGTATGGGTAGTGAGTTTGCAATGAGTGATGCTAGGGAGTTGACTAGCCAGTGGGATTTTGTTACTAGGAGTATTGCTAGGGTTAAGAATAGGTTGAGGAGGGATTTGATACTTTTAGGCTATAAGGATAGTTTGTCAAAGAAGGTTCCACTGCTTAGCTTCTAACAAACCTATTGGGACAACGAGTTTAACACATCACCCACATCAACGTCCTTGACATCAACTTGCCTACCTTTAGGAACCCTAAAACTCTTCTTAACCTTATAAACACCGTGTTTACCCGTGGCGTAACTTTTCCTTACTTTTAATTACTTCTAATTCCGCCACGGGCACACTATATAGGTTTTTTAGTCGAGGAGAGTAATACTCTCCTCGGCCTGGGAAACATGGTCGACTTAGAAATTGAAGCAAAGTCTTCGGCAATAGCGTGACCAACCCCTTATATAAAAATAAAAGGGGAGGCAAAGTAACTTATCTTGTGGACTTTAAAAACTTCCCTTGGACGTATTATAACGTTAAATTCGCAATACTTTTCGGTTCAAGGGTTACTGGTAAAGTTATTAAAGGGGACTGGGATTTCGCAGTATACTTCTCAGAATTTAAACTGGAGTATTTATCCGATCTAATTTATGCACTCTCAAGATACTTAAAAGTTAAGGAAGATATGATTGACGTAGTACCTTTAAATCTCTTCGAGAAATTACCTTGCGTATTAATCCTTGAAATACTGAATAGAGGTAAACTAGTATTTTATGATGATAAGGATTTTTACGCAAGACAGTGGTTAAGAATGAGGGACATCTGCTTAGACTTTATGATAGACTATGAAAAACTAAATTTGCATGAAACTCAAATGAGGGCGGTGAGGAGGTTATTGGGATTATAAAATCGTTACTTGAAACACTAAGTGAATATACTAAGAAGTTAGAGGAATTAACGTTAGATGATTGGAAGAGTTTTTACGCAGGGATATATTTACTTCAGTCCCAAGCACAAGCGTTAATAGACATCGTACAGAGAGGATGTTCAGAACTTGGACTTAAGGCAGAAGGTTATATAGAGTCAGGTAGAAAGTTAATGGAGGAGGGGATAATAAATGAAGAAGAGTTCGAATTCTATAGACGTGTAGTAAGTTTTAGGAATATTGCGGTCCACGAGTATGCATCAATTAACTTAGAAATAGTTAAGAGGATAATAGTTGGGAAGGAATTCGAGAAAGTGTATATATTAGCGTTGAAAATTGTTGAGGAGTTAAAGAAGAGGGACATAGATCCTTAACGCTAACTTGCTCTTTAATCTTAAAGGTGGTTAAGGGCTAACTACTTACACCGATAATGAGGCACCACATGTTAACGCCTCCCACCACGCTGGAAGGGCGATGGATCCCCTCCAGAGGGATCATCATTCCTATCATCAATTCGGCTCTCATCTGGTGGGCAGATGAGAGGGTCAGAGACCCCCTCCCATTTAAATTAACTATTGCAATAACATCACGGTCATTCTCATAACCACATGAACACTCAAACCAACGATGATAACCAACTTCCCTCATCTTTCTACCACACCTAAGATAACCCAAAATTGGAAGTTCACCAACACTTGCAATCCTAACAGTCATCTTGTCTAAGTCCAAATTATAACTTGCTTTAGGAGTTAACCATACAGTGGCTTATACACTCTTGGAAAACGCCCTCTTCTAGGATTATTATACAAACCCTTGTATACTGAGGGGCATCCCTATAACAGTCCTCTGCAACCTTTGAGGGTAGATTGTACTCCTCCCTTAACCTCGTGTACAACTCCTCGTGAATTTTCCCTAATACTCCCTTTTCATTAGGATTTGGAACGTTTTCTTTCAACCAAAAGAGGATGAAACGTATTGCCTTTACATAATTATTCACAAGGACTAGGAGGGGTTCAGAGAGGGCGATCTTCATGGAAACAGTTGCTCTGATCGCTTTATTACCCCTCCTAGCCATTGAAAGAAATTTAGAAAAAGAAGTATAAGGGGGCTATCCATCCCGCTGGCGAGGCTTTTCGCCCCCTTAACCTTTTTCGGTAAATTCGTCCTTTTATTTATTACCTTTTTTGATAGCAAATTCTACTCTAAAAAATATATTAAGAATATTTTTTATTGAAAGTATAAGTTAAAATTAAGATAGCACACTTACTTCATTTTATCTCCTTATTCTTTTCTTTCAACCAATTCAATGAAATTGGAAAATATTTATAAGTAACTCATCAATTCAACTTTCATGCTTAAGCTCATTCCTTTTCTTCTCCTTCTTTCCTTACCCTCTCTAATCGTGATCTCACTCCCCACTGGTATATCAGTTTTTAACGGTCCTATATATACTAATTCAGTGTTAGGATTTGTAAATATAACTTCCTTATTAGCATATAACTCGTCTGCAAGGAATCTTCAAGTTCCATTATATGGAGCATCGTTACAGTTAAATGTAATGCTGGTTGCAAATTCAACTAATGGGGCCTATTACTTTTGGTTACAGAATGTGGCGGATTTCATAACTAATGAAAGTCAATTCTTTTTCGGAGATAACGTTTGGAACACTACTTTTCCCTTCTCTGGAGTAAGTAATATAACTGGAAGAGGAAACGTATATAGTACTAATACCCCACTTTACCACTCCTCCTATTACGCCTACTCAACGAATATTATGAATTATACGTTACCCCTTTCATTCTATTTGATAATAAACGAAAGTTATAACATAAGTGGAGTTAAAGTGAGTTTTGGTTATGTAATTTTGCAAAATGGCAAATTATTGCCTCCTAATCCTGTGTTTTATGATAATGTTTTCATTCCAGTAAGTGGGATAATTTCAGCTTCTATAGTAGTTGCTAATCAAACAACTCCTAACATTACAGTTGGGTTAACTACTTATATAGGCAATTATTTGGATGCTGAGTTAGTTTGGGGAGGTTTTTCAAATGGGGAGATAACGACGTTCATTAAAATGTCCTCTTTACTAGCCTTATACTACATGAAAGACGGTAATTGGGTGCCGTTTTCTGAAGTATACACTTACGGGCTAAATACTGCTGAGTCATCAACTAATTTACACGTGACTATATACAAAAACGGTGATGCCTATGTAACTATTGGTAAACCAGATTACGGGTTACTTACGAGTAATTTCAATCCATCAATACCAGGCTTTTTATTTCTTAACATAAGTAGTAAAATACCATTTATTATAAACGGGAGTTTAACTGATAACTTTACTGGATATGTAAATTCATTAATAAGATTGGAGTTTTACGATAATTATTCAATTAATTCCACCTCCTTTGCATTACTTAACGGCAGTTATCCTAGCTTAATTTACCCAACTAATTGGTTTAAGAATCTAACAATAAATCCAGAATACACCTATTACTATTTGATAAGAGTTAACTCTCCAATTCCAGTTATTGCAAATGTTAATGGCAAATTAGTGAGGTTAAATTCATCAAACTGGTTAGTGCAAGGTTCCTTAATAAGAATTATTAATTATACGTACTATAATAATAGCAACGAAAGGATAATAATAGTGTCGGTTTACCCTTCAACTTCGTTAAAAATAATTGAACCTACAGTAATAAATATTACAACTATAACCCAGTATAAAGTAAATGTTAAATCTAATATTTCAGTCTTTATTTTGGAAAATGGTGAAAAATTTAAATTAAATGACTCGATATGGGTTAATGAAGGTACTAATATAACTTTAGAAGCTAATATACCATTTTACTATGTAGGTAAATTCATAGGAACTTATAACGTATCTCCAGGGCAGAGTGTTTTAGTTAATGGACCTATTAACGAGAGTTTAGTTCTTTATCCTAACATACCTATAATAATTATTATCTTACTTACACCATTAATAATACTAGCATTTGTAATTATTAAAAAAAAAAGAAATAGTTAACTAAGTTAAGAAAAATCGCTCCATGCGGGATATATAGTATTTAGAGGAATAGCTAATAGCCAGCCATAGCTATTAGATACGAACATCGTACTTCCCGCAATTACTGGGTTCACTATTCCAAATCTTCCACCTACATAATACATTGATAATATTTTGCCGTTATGCGGATTTATCACGTATATATATTCCCCTGCAGCTACCCATAATAGGCCGTGATAATAGGTTGGGCTACCTCTTGGTCCTCCTGGAAATTCAGGAGGTATTCCTAAAGACGGTAATCTAGTTTCCCATAATATTTTTCCAGTAAATAGGTTTACAGCAGCAACGCTGCCAAGTGAAGGTATTCCAACGTATATGGTATTATTATATATCATTGGAATTCCTCCTTTAAATGCAGGTGGAGTATATCCCCTACCTAAGTTAACCACCCATAATACCTTACCGTTAGTTGCGTTAACTGCTAGAAGCATTGTGTCTACAGTTCCATTGGGTTCAGCATTGGCTACAGTGCTTTGAATTACTATACCGTATCTCTGTGAAACTGCTGGAGGGACATCTCCCATTCCAGTATTATAAGGTTTATTAGGAGCAGGTAATGTAGCGTTCCAAACTTCATTTCCGTTAAATCCATTAACGGCTATTAGTAACCCATAGGGTGAAGATAAGGAGGTGAAACCTCCTATGAATATTGGAGTTCCATTGGGTAATATATAATAATTAACGCTACTCATACTAGCGAAAAGCCCTTTAAACCTATCCATCCATATCACTTGTCCAGTAGTTGCGTTAACTCCTACAAAACACCCAGCTCCAGTGGTATATGCTAAAATTCCGTTATATACTGCAGGTGCTGGCATAGCTTCACCCATTGTAAATCTCATCCACAATAAAACTCCATCAGTAGCGTTAAAGGCGTATATAGCTCCATAGCCCATTCCTCTTACGATCTGATCATATTGCCCTTCTTCATAGTAGACAAAATTCGCGAAATTAAACCCCACATCTCCTACTGTTACGAATACTATATCGTTCCAGACTATGGGATTATTCATGGCATAACTTGCTAAACCTGTAGCATACCATATTACATTACCCGTTAATGGATTTATAGCAAATATACTACCCGGTAAACTATCCATTTCTACAAACAATTCGTTATCCGCTAATGTAACTCCTAATGGTTGACCTACAAATTGAGTTAGCATCACCAACGCGTTTTTAACTCCCATTATATTGGCTGCTGGTAATTGAGTTGGTGGGGTTGTTAGAGGTATTGAGACGCCCCCAGCTATTTGTGCTGCCGGTAATTCCCACGAAACTCCTATATTAAGAGACGTGCAAGTAGTATTCACTACCGCGTTATGAGTTTGCTGAAAATTACTAACCGTCCATTCTGAGGGAAAACCCATGTTTACTCCAGTAGCATTTCCAGGATAATATACCACTTTTAACTGATATGGGAAGTACGTTCCATTGTATTGCGTGTAGATCGTTACTATAGGTTTTTGATAATTCTCAATACTTACTATGCTTGAGGTTATATTCAGCATAAAAAATATGGAAGATATTATAGTTATACTAAGTAATATTATCGCAATAATTTTTAGCTTATTCATGGGTAAATTTTTATTTTAATAGCTAATAAGTCAAACGGCTTTTTAAACCTTTTATTTTATTAATCTTTAATATACGATATTAACAAATATATAAAAAAATAACTTACTTCTTTCTCCTATTCACAAGTGAGAGTGCTATAGCAATCACAGCTAAGATTACACCTAATATTCCGATTATATCGCTAATGCTAATGTTGCCGCTTAACGTCTTATAGATATTATTTAAATTGACTGATAGGTTCTCGTATTGAGTATGAAGTGCGTTATAAGTTTCATTAATTTTATTGTTTAACGTTATTAAGTTATTATAGAAGTTTAGATTTATGCTGGAGGAGTTAGATAAACCATCCTTTTGATAAGCTATAACACTTAACTCGTAATTCCCATCTGGATATCTAGAAGTATTTAGCGTAAAGGTAATAGTTCCATTATTTGTGCTAACATATATTGGTATGCCATTTAGGTAGAACGTAACGTTCCGTATATCAGACCCTATTATATTTGCCGTAATGTTAATTACACCCGTATAGTTGCCAGGTTTAGTTAATATATTTACTAAAGGTATTTTTGGAGAAATCTCTAACAATTTACTAGACATTAAATCAATTTTACTGTTCTCAAGAGTTATAGATTTTACAGTAGATGATAGTAAATAAATTGTTGAGTTAATTACTATTAGGTTATTAGCATAACTTCCAACTAATGTAACGTTAGAATTGTAAATAATTAGAGTTCCAGTAATATTAGCGTTAATCAGATTAACAATTCCGTGAAGTCTATTTACGCCTAACATTAAAACGTTCTCCATTGAACCGTTATACGTGATGTTATCATTCTCTAATGCTACATTAATCGGTATTAAAGAATCTAAGTTCTGGTTAGATATTAGAGTATACGGTAATACCACGAATGATTTCAGAGAATTTATATTGGTAGTTGTTGGCATTCCGTTAAAGGATAAGCCTTGAACATATATGTCGAATTCTCCAGTGAAATAACCTGGATTTAAGTAAGTGGCATTTCCTAAACTGCTAACCGAGGGCAATATATATGATCCTTCCCACTCTCCTAAAGTTGAATTATATGTTAACATAACTTGTTGTACTATTAAATACTCCTCAGATAGTGAGGAGTATTGACTTTCGATCTGTTTAGGAAATACTAAGGCTGTGAATATACCGTATTTAACTTCAGTGCCGTTAGCATACGTTATGTTAGCGTAAAATGTAATTTTCTGTCCTTGTAATGCATAATTTTCAACCTGTATATGAGGAGTTAAATAGTAAGGTGCTACGTAAATTTGATATCCTTCATAACCTATTAGCTTGCTTACATTATTAATCTCACCAGTCACGTTAAGGTATATTATATAATAGCCGGGCTTAACGTTAACTGGTATATGCAAGTAAGCTATGTAAATAGTTACATAAAGGAAAGGTGGTATTATTAAGTATTCTGAGTTCAGTTGTTGTGAAGATAAGACTGTGCCATTAGGTGACATTAACGACGCTGTAATATTATAACCGTTAAAGAATGCGTAAAGTGAAGTAAATAGACCAGCTTCCACTAGTACTGATTCGTTAGGCGAAACTACTTCTGGAGATGCCAAAATGGGCGATAATATAAGGGAACCTAAAGGTGTTAAACCTAATGCTGTAGGCGAAAATCCGTAAACTTCTCCATCCCCTACTAATAGGGTTGCCGTGGGTTGCAATGTGGTGTTAGTCTCCCCATACCATTGTGTGAATTGAAATGGTATAGGTTGAAGGGATATTATTCTTATATGAGGATGAAATGTGGTTTCCTCTAGCGTTATATTAGTCTCATATACGTAATTATTGGATAACGGATTATAATAGTATATATTAAGAGTGAAGTGAGTTACATTAACTGCTAAACTTCCGTTAAGATAATACAAGAAACCTGAAATCTCAGTAACAGTAACGTTTTTATGTTCAGTAAATTGATTAATGCTAAATAAAGAAAATAAATACCCTACAAATACTTCAATTAAATTTACGCCCTTTATATTGTTATAACTTCCGTTAACCATTATATACACTATTCCAGAGACATTACTTATAGTTACGTTACCAGTCCATAAGGAGCCGTTGAATTTCATGGGATAAACATATTCATTCCTCAAACTTTCAACGGTTATCGTGAAATTTCCAGTGGTAACTTCTTTTCCATTATAAGTTATATTAGCTATTACCTTTATTTTCTGTCCTTGAAAATACTCCTCACTATGAGGTAAAACGCTTATGTTGATCTCTAAGGTATTGGATTCAGTAGAGTTTATTAAATAAAGCCAATACCCGATGTTTGGAGCTCCCCAGCCTGTAACCAAATTATATCCATAATTCACAGTCCAAGGTAAATTATACCCGAAAGTAACTGGGTAAAAAGCTTTGTTATAATCACTTTCCGCAAGTTTATAAATTAATGGATTTATTAGACCAAATTTGGTATGCAATTTACTTATTAATAGTCCTAAAAGCCCTGCAAATAATGGTGAAGACTCACTAGTACCTCCTACTATAAGTGATATATTACCAGGTAAGATCACATTTACACCCGGATATATGTTAGCATTTAACGCAATATCTGGAGTTAGCCTTCCGTCTATGAAATTAAAAGGCCCTTTAATCTTCTCTTGATACCAAGGTTTAGGAAATATTATGCTGACTCCACCAGTAGATGCACCTCCGCCTGGGCTACAAGACCAAGCTTCTTGAACTGAGGAGTTTCCAGATAGATATACTGTAGTTCCACCCACAGCAGTAACGAAAGGCGAAGTAGCTGGCCATGAAGTTCCGCCTAATGGTTGTGCCACTGAGTAAAGTTCCCCTCCACCATCACCAGACGATGCTACAAATGTTATTCCTTCTAAAGTCCCTAACATAAAGTAATATTCCGTCTGTTCTATCATAGCGAGAAAACCAGAAGCTTCACTTTCTGGTAATCCGAAACTCATTGACACAACGTTAACTTCATGTTGCTGATCTATATAGCCTATTATGGCGGCTAAGTCTCCTATTGAAGGAGTGTAAATTGTTATATTTGACATTGGAGCTATTGAGTGAACAGCTTCTACGTCTAAACTTTCCTCTATAGCCCATCCAGTTAATATTCCAAGTCCAGGTAAATAAGGTCCTATAGGTACAATTTTTACTGAAGGTGGAGGAGGTAAATTATATAACTTATCGAAATAAGCTAGTTGCTGAAGTATGTCTGGATCCCCGTAAAAGTCTATTATACCTATGTTAGTGCCATTTCCGTAATCTCCTTGTTTATATAATACAGTAGCATTATACGCTAATGCCATTTGAGGTAAATTATATGCTGCAATTATTTCCGTTAAGTTTTCCGTTTGAGCAATCTTCTCTTGCTGTTTCTGGGTTATTAAGAAATTGGGATGTGAGAAAAATAACATAGTATAGTTTGTAGCAAAAACTGAAACTCCACTTAACTTTACTTCACCTACTCCAGTATAGTACTCTACACTTCCGTTTGAGAGAAGTAAAAAGTTAATACCCAATGCCTTATATATTTGCCTAACTGTACCTTGAACCACTATAACTGAATCTAAGGCTGATGTAACAATAGTTAGATTATATTGTTTAAGGTAATTTACGACTTCGTTATAAGTTGAGATAGGTAGGAATAGTTCACTTATTTCATTATATGAGAGGAACTTATGATATAAGGGGTTTCCTGGAGTAGATATCTCAACAGCTAAACTTTGAAGTAGGTTTAAGTTTCTTAGAGGTATATATATCGACACTTGAACTATAGTATTATTAGGAAGTTCTCCAATAATTTTAAACCCTTTAGGGATTATTGGAGTAAGCATTTGATTTGGCGATGCAGAGCCTATTATAGTGAAATTAATTTCGCTTGTAACAGTTATTATAAATAAAATTAATAAAAGTAGAGAAATATTTCTCGTTTTTACCATGATCTCACTCTTATTACGTTTTGATTATTGTTTCCACATATAAATCTTTTCGCTATAGAGTATTATATGCCTTTTTAACTATTTATACCTTATGAAATTTCTGATAAAAATATATTGAAGTTAAGATTAATTATATTAATTGATATTATTTTAAATTTAAAAAGCCGAACTATCTCAGTGTGAACAAAAATTTCACTCATGAAACTTAGTTTAAATTCTCCTAAATTCGCTTTCATCGGATGTTTAAAACTTATAGTAAAAATTAAAGAAAATGACTATCACTTTTCTTAACTAACAAATCTCACGTTTAGTTGAACATAAATTTCCAATTTATGTGATTTATTCTAAATTAACAAAATTGTTGCCAATACTCTGAACCACATTGCTAACAATTATAGGATTTCATACAATATATTACAAAAATTAGTAATTATAAATCTACAAAAAATATCTATAACAACTGCCATATGAGGATATATTAAAAAGTTAGCTATAAAACTTTTTATAATATGAAGATTTAAATTTTTAGAATCAAAGAATATGTATCAGGAGGTGAGTTAAAAGAGTTCAGCCATTGATAGCAGTTTCCGATAAACCGTGAAGTTTATATACTTTGTATCCCGGTATTGGTTTGATTAGTGCTATAACTATTTACGCTGAGTTTGGTGATGTTTCCAGTTCTAAGGCTGCTTATGCTGGCTTTGCCCTAAGCAGAGTGGTAATAGTGAGTCTCACTCTGGTATGATTAGGGGTAATAAGTATTTGCGTAGAGTTTTCTACTTGGTT
>Ga0081529_116739_pt1 | contig 14620 bp, 16 predicted proteins | sample EchGeymetagenome_FD_71012 | JGI IMG/M metagenome (GOLD analysis project Ga0081529, IMG submission 71012) | Ferrous microbial mat and aquatic microbial communities from Echinus Geyser, Yellowstone National Park, USA - transect B T=78-80 C v2... ...
CTACCCCGTTTACTACAGTTTTTAACTTTATTACATCTTCTAAAGAAGCTACACCACCAGAAGCTATTATAGGCTTTTTTGTACATTTTTTAAAATCCTTATAAGGGTTTATGTCTACTCCGGTTAGTGTGCCATCTATATTTATATTGGTGTAAAGATAGGATTCTATAGGGTAATTATCATATATTCTTGCCATATCGCAAGGACTTATACTGCTTTCCTCTTCCCATCCTCCTATAGCTACTTTGTTGTTTTTAGCGTCTACGCTTAAGATTATTTTATCTTTGTATAATTCTAAAAGCCTTATAAACTCTTCTTTATTTTTAACGGCCATTGTACCTACTATGATATAATCAGCACCTATATCAAAAAGGGCTTTGGCAGTTTCTAAGCTCCTGATACCTCCACCTATTTCTACCTTGGCATTGTTTTTTTGTTTTAGCATATCTTCTAAAAGTTTTAGGTTTTTAGGAATGCCAACTTTAGCCCCGTCTAAATCTACTATATGAATACGCTTAAATCCAAGCTCTAAAAAAAGCTTAAACTGATCTATAGGATTTTGCCTATACACTTTTACATTTTCAAATTTTCCTTCTTTTAACCTTACTACAGCCCCGTCTTTTATGTCTATAGCTGGTATTATAAAATCTTTCATAGCAAATCTATAGCTTTTTTTAGTTTTTCCAAGGTTGTATCTACAACATCTTTTGTGTGAGCGGTTGATAAAAACCATGCTTCAAACTGAGAGGGTGGTATCAAGACACCTTCTTGTAAAGCGTTTCTAAAAAACTTACCAAAAAGTGCTGTATCTGAGGTTTTTGCGCTTTTAAAATCTATAACATCTTTATCTGTAAAAAATATAGTAAACATAGAAGCAATTTCATTTATCTTGTGGGCTATACCTTTTTGAGATAACATATTTGTAATGTTGTATGTAAGATAAGCCCTAAGCTCAGATAGTCTATCGTATATTGCAATATCTTTAATCAAGGTTTTTAAAACAGCAAGCCCAGAAGCTACAGATATAGGATTTCCAGAAAGAGTGCCGGCTTGATAGATTGGGCCTTCTGGAGCCACTCTTTCCATAATATGGTTTTTAGCTCCATATGCACCTATTGGCATTCCACCACCTATTATTTTGCCATAGCATACGATATCTGGCTCTATACCAAAGTATTCAGCAGCTCCTCCTAAAGCCAATCTAAACCCTGTTATCACCTCGTCGAATATTAAAAGAGCGTCGTTTTCTTTTGTGATATCTCTTAATTTTTTAAGCCAAGATTCTTTTGGAAGCACAACGCCCATATTACCAGCTACAGGCTCTACCAATACAGCCGCTATTTGATTTTTATACTTTATAAAAGCCTCTTCTAAAGCGTTTTCATCGTTGTAATCAAGCACAATTGTAAGGGCTGCAAACTCTTTTGGTATACCGGGAGTCCCAGGTATTCCAAGGGTAGCAACACCAGAACCAGCTCCCACCAAAACACTATCGCTAAACCCATGATAACATCCATCGAACTTTATTATATATGGCTTGTTGGTGATACCCCTTGCAAGCCTAATAGCAGACATCACAGCTTCTGTACCACTTGATACAAATCTCACCTTATCTATAACTTTTGAGGCTTTTACTATAAGCTCTGATAGTTCTATCTCGTACATGTTTGTAATACCAAAAGAGTTTCCCTTATCAAGGGCTTCCATTATCTTTGATACCACTATTTCGCTTCTATGTCCTAATATAAGAGGCCCAAATGAAAGCATATAATCTATATACCTTTTTCCTTCTATGTCTTCTATAAAAGCTCCAAAACCCCTATTTACAACTATAGGCTCAGCCCCTACAGATTTAAAAGCTCTAACCGGAGACGATACGCCTCCAGGCATGTATTTCTTTGCTATCTCAAAAGCTTCTTTGTTAGTCATACAAATATTATATAGCAATCTAAGCAATCCCAATATTAAATTAATTTTATTCTCTGTGTGTTATTGTTTTTTAAAGGCTTGTAATATATAATATATGTAATGATAAGGCTAAATATTTTATTTTGCCATATGTAAGAGGGGAGGTAAGTATGCTTGTATTTGGAATTCATTGCCATCAGCCTATAGGAAACTTTGATTACGTATTTGAGGAAGCCTATGAAAAGGCTTATAAAACTTTTATAGATTTTTTTTACGAGCACGAAGATTTTAAGCTTTCAGCACATTTTAGTGGGATTCTTTTTGAATGGTTTTTAAAAAATAAAAAAGATTTTATGAACAAATTGGCAGATATGGTCCAAAGAAATCAGCTGGAGATAATAGGCGGTGGTTATTACGAACCTATACTTGCATCCATATCAAAAGAAGATAGAATTCTTCAGATAGAAAAGCTAAACAAATTTTGCGAAAATACACTTGGCAAAAGCCCAAAAGGTATATGGTTAACAGAACGTATATGGGATACTTCGGTTTTACAAACCATAATAGAGCTTTCTATGGATTATATCATAATAGATGATTACCACATAGTTTCTGCAGGTTATCCTTTTGAAGAAGGCTTTTACTTTACAGAAGATGAAGGCAAAAAAGTAAACCTTGTACCCATAGACAAAAGGCTTAGATATAAAATTCCCTTCGATGAGCCAAAAAATGTAGTAGATCTTATAAAAAGCCAAAAAATCTCCATCATAATAGACGATGGTGAAAAATTTGGCATATGGCCATACACATATAAAACAGTATACGAAGAAAAATGGTTAGAAAGGTTTTATGAGCTTTTAAAACAAGAAAACATAGAGACCAAAACTATATCTGAAGCCCTAAAGGACGCTCATAAAAAATTGGTTTATCCAGCATCTGTTTCTTATGAAGAAATGGGACATTGGGCGCTAAATTACAAAGATGCTATAGCTTACCAAGAGGCCAAAGAGCAGTGTAAAAGGTTTGAAACGTTTATAAAAGGTGGTATTTGGAAAAACTTTTTCACAAAATATCAAGAATCAAACTACATGCACAAAAGAATGCTTGAGGTTTCAAAAAAATCTTCTAAAAAAAGAAAATCCTCTAAAAAAGATTACATATTAAAAGCCCAGTGCAACGACGCTTATTGGCATGGAATATTTGGCGGCATATATTTTCCTCACTTAAGAAGAGAGATTTGGAACAACATAATAAAAGCTGATTTTGAAAACAGTTCTCATGAAATTGTTAAAGAGGACATAGATTTTGATGGGGAGCTTGAGGTAAAATTAAAAGATAAGGATTTTATAGTGGTGGTATCTGAAAAAGGCATTATCAAGGAGCTTTCCAAAAAAGAGGTAGGCAACCTAAACGTATGTCTATCAAGGTATAAAGAATTTTATCATTTTATAAGCGAAAATAAAGATCAAAACGAAGGTAAAACCATCCATGAATTAAAAAAAGATATATCAAAATATAAAGACCTGATAACTTACGATGATAAACCAAGATTTTTTAGCTATGACAGCATAGACTGGGACCTTGTAGATGTAAAAGAAAACGCTATAACATTTCAAAAAGAAAACAACAAAAAGATTATAAGGATTGAAGAAGGAAAATTTACATTAGAATATAACTTAAAAGACGAAATAAGCGTAGATATAAACTTAGGGATTCACAGTATAAGCTTAGACCCCTACGATATTGATTCTAATCATATATCTTTTGAAGCTTTTGAAATAGGTAAAATTAACATAGATTTTTCTAAAAACCAAAAACTAAAAATATACCCTATAAAGACGGTGTCTCAATCCGAAAAAGATTTCGATGTTATAACTCAAGGCATATGCATTAGCTTTTTAGCTGGAGGTGAATTATCCGTAGAGATATCATGTTAGGAATTGTGGTGGCTTTTTCTCTTAGTGCCTGTGGTATAAAAGCCCCACCGAAACCACCAGCGCCACCTCAAGTTTTGGTAAAACGTATTGGAAACTACATTTACATAAAACCTGTTGGAAATGAGAAGTTAAAAGTCAAAGGCTTTTCTTACGAAAACGGTATTTTTTTCAAAAAAGACAAATCATCGGCTTGCTTTGAAATAAAAGGTGCCGAATCATCCTCTTTGTACTGTGTACCACCAGCTATAGAGAAAAGACCTATCGTATTAAAAGCATACAGAAAGTTTAGAATACATCTTGAGTTAAGCGGTTTTAAACGCTTTAGACTTTATAAACATATTCCAGGCAAACCCTTTAACCCGTTTCAAGAAAGTGTTGTGGTAGGCAAAAAAGCCGTGCTACCACCAGATTTTTCAGCTTTTTGCTATGCTATTACGGGACTTGAAAATGGCATAGAATCGCTTCCAGAAGAAGTGTGCTTTAGGCAACAAGAACCCCCTACACCAAAAACACCACAAAATGTCAACTTCATGGTTTACAAAGACAAAATTTATATATATTGGGAGCCAAACGAAGACAGTGGCTATACTATCGGTTATCTTGTTTATAAAAACGGTAAGCTTTTAACCAAAAAACCAATTCATTCAAACGTATTTGTAGACAAGCTTCCAAAAGGTTTTACAGTCTACGATATACAAGCTGTAGGAGAGTACAATACCAAGAGCAAACCAGCAGAGCTACAGATAACACTAAAAGCCCTAAAACAAGCCTTAGGACTCTAAAAATGTAAGATTAAAGGTAGTTCCGACGTTTGGAGTAGAAGATACGTTTATATTTATTTTTAAAAGCTTTGATGCATGCTTTACTATAGCAAGGCCAAGACCTGTACTTTTATAAGATCTATCTTTTGACACGCTGTAAAATCTTTCAAAGATAAAAGGCAAATGCTCTTTGGCTATTCCAATACCAGAATCTTCAATTGTAAGCGTTAGCTTGTCTTGTTTTTTTACAATTATCTTTATATATCCATTTTCTTTGTTGTATTTGATAGCGTTATCTATAAGATTTTTTAGTATTATGTTTAAAAGCTTTTTATTGGTTCTGATTGAAACAGGCTCTATATCTGTGTATATCGTTATGGATTTGTTTTTTATATACGGTTGAAACATCTCTAGGTTTTCCTGTATTAAGCTTTTAATATCTACATAATCTTCAAGCTTTATATTGTCTTCCATGGATTCTACAAAAGAGAGTGTAAGCATGTCGTTTATCAACTCCTCCATGGATTCTGTTGCATTTTTGGCTTTTTTTAAAAACTTTAACATAGCTTCATCGCTTTCTTTTTCTATAGCTATATCTAATACACTCTTTATAATACTAAGGGGTGTTTTTAACTCGTGGGATGCATTTGCTATAAACTCTCGCTTTGCTTTTTGATATAACTCATAATTTGTTATATCCCTCATAAAAAATACATTGGTGTCTTTCAAAGATTTTTTGTACAAAACATACGTTTTTTCTTTGTAGCTTATTTTAATAGTTTTGTTTTCTTCTAAAAGCCCTATACTGTTTTATTGCTTCATCTGTAAAATCTATATCTACGTTCTCGGTTTTAAGAAGTTCTTTGTATTGCTTTGTAAGTGCATTTTGAGGTTCTCTAAGTATTCGCTCAAAATCTTCCATAGTAAGGGCTTTTAGCTCTACCCTTATAGGAAACCTACCTTGTAACTCTGGTACCAAATCTGATGGTTTTGCCATATGAAAAGCCCCAGCCGCTATGAAAAGTATATGATCGGTTTTTACAGGACCGTATTTGGTATTAACAGTGGTTCCTTCTACTATCGGAAGTAAATCTCTTTGCACACCTTCTCTTGATACACTATGTCCAACACCTTCATGCTTTACCGCTATTTTGTCTATCTCATCTATAAACACAATGCCAAAGTTTTCAGCCAAAAAAACAGCCTCAGACTCTAAATCTTCCTTGTCTATAAACTCCTCAGCCGCTTCTTGCTCCAATATGTTTAGAGCATCTTTTACCTTTAGCTTCTTCTTTCTTCTACCGCCAATACCACCGAGTAGATTTCTAATTTGTTTGTCCAAATCTTCTAAACCCTGCAGCCCCATTACCTCTATAGTTGGCATGCTTTGTTTTTCTTGAATGTCTATCTCTATCAACTCATCGTCGTATTTACCGGATTTTATACCGTATATAGCTTCAGAAATACTTACATTCTTCAAAGAAGATATTTTCTGAGCCACTTTTCTTATAGCTTCTTCCCTTGCAATGTCTTTAACTCCGTCGGTCCTTTCTTTTTTCACAAGCTGATAAGAGATATTCACAAGCTCCCTTATCATAGATTCTACGTCTCTTCCTACATAGCCTACTTCCGTATATTTTGTAGCTTCTACTTTTAAGAAAGGTGCCTTTATGAGATTTGCCAACCTCCTTGCTATCTCCGTTTTACCTACGCCGGTGGGCCCTATCATCAAAATATTCTTAGGAGATACCTCATCTCTTATTTGAGGTGGGAGTTTTTGCCTACGCCAGCGATTTCTTAAGGCTATTGCCACTTGTTTTTTAGCTTCTTGCTGGCCTATTATATACTGGTCTAAATAATTTACTATCTCTTTTGGTGTTAGGTTCTTAAGAAGCTCTTCCCTATTTTTCATCTTCTTTCTCTTTTGATTCTTCTTTTGAAGGTTGATATGCTATTATTGTTTCTTTTGTAAACTTTATCTTTGTATTGGTATCCACCTTTAACGTTATGGTGTCATCAGTTATATCAGATATAACACCCCATATACCAGATGATGTGATAACTTTATCACCTTTTTTCAGATTTGATAAAAACTCTTGATGTTTTTTTCTTTGAGTCTGCTGTGGTTTAATAATAAGAAAGTAAAATATTACAAATATTATACCTATAAATACCAACTGTGCTAAAATCGGTCCCATTGGATTTCCATTCATAAAAACTCTCCTTTAAATATTTTTCCAGTAATCTTCATAAGCTACCCAGATATACGGTAATATATATTTTATATTATTCCATTCTTTCATATATTTTTTTCTTTTTTTATACGCTTTTTCATTGGTAATACCGTATATTTCTTTTGACTCTTCTTCAAAGGATTCCAAATCGTTTTCCAATATGTATTGTGCAAGCATATTGCCTGAGACAACCGCCTGAGGTATGCCACCACCTGTTATAGGATGACAAAATCCTCCAGCGTCTCCACACAAAGCCACATTAGAACTTACCAAAGCATCTATACCATCCAAAGGCAAAAACCCACCTGAACTTTCATTGCAATCGTTTTCTATAAAACCCATAGATACCGCATCTTTTATAAAAAGCTCCAACACATATTTTGGATCATCTTTAAAAGCTGTATCTATACCAATACCTACATTTGCATAGTTATTTTTTGGAAATATCCACCCATAACCACCTCTAATATACTCTCTAAACACTATAACTATGTCTTTTAACGGTTCTTTTAGTCTGCATCTTCTTTGAGCACACACCGCTAACTCATGCTTTTTTGAAAACACCTTTTCCATCACCATTGAGCGAGGTCCATCAGCCCCTATAAGATAATCAAACTCCACATAATATACATCGTCTTTGGCTTTTAATATAGCGGTATTTTTATCATAAAAGCCTATAAATATTGTTTTTAAAAAAGCTCTTGCTCCGCTTTTTATCGCTTCTTGAAAAATATTTGCATCAAAAACCTTTCTATCCACCATAACACCTTTTGAGTCTGAATACACTCTTTTGTTGTCCGGTTCTATAGTAAGCATATTTTCTATTTCTTGAACTACTGAATTTCTAAAGTAGTCTTCAAACTTTTTTTGCATAAGCTGTTTTGGAATAAACTCAGCACATTGGACTGGCACACCTATAGTTTTCCTTGAGTCTACAATGATTACATCAACACCTTTTTTGGCAAGCTGGTGAGCAGCGCTTGAACCAGCAAGTCCTCCGCCTATTATAAGAACTTCTGTTTTAAACTTTTTTGGCATTTGCCTGATGTTTGTTTAATTCTTTCTTGATGTATTTACCCATTTTAAAATATGGTAAGTAGCGTTCTGATACCAGTGTTTGAACACCAGTTCTTGGATTTATAACCATTTTAGAAGGTTTTTTCTTCAATAAAAAAATACCTAATCTTCTTAATTCTATACGCTCATCTTGTATAAGACCTTCCATTATAGCATCTAAAAAGTACTCTATCACAAGCTTTATATCCTTTTGGCTATAGTTTGTATACTTATCTATTTGTTTAATAATATCTGATTTCTTCATAGATTTAAATTATACCATAGGTTATTCTACAGTTACAGTCTTCGCTAGATTTCTTGGTTGGTCTACATCAAGCCCTAGTCTGTTTGCCACTTCGTATGCTATAAGCTGAAGAGGAAGCACAGTCAAAAGAGGATACAGGTCTTGCTCTTCTATGTCCGGTATACCTATGAAATGCTTTGATATATTTCTTAAATGCTCATCTGAAGCGTTCCCTATCACTATAAGCTTTGCTTTTCTAGCTAAAACCTCTTCTATATTGGAAATCGCTTTTTCGTACAGCTTATCCTTTGGCGCTACGAATATAACTGGCATATTTTCATCAATTAAAGCTATAGGACCGTGCTTCATCTCACCGGCAGCGTATCCTTCTGCATGTATATAAGATATCTCTTTTAACTTCAAAGCTCCTTCTAAAGCTATTGGGAAAGAAAGTCCTCTTCCTAAGTATATCGCATTTTTAGCATTTGATAGTTCCCTATAAACGCTGTCGTTTAAATCGACGCTTTGAAGAAAATCTTCCATCTTTGACGGCACATGAGCCAACATATCGATCTTATTTGCATACTCTTCGTAAGTTAATAGACCTTTAGCATAGCCCATAAAAACAGATAAACCGTATAACACAGCTATTTGAGCGCTGAATGTCTTCGTAGCGGCTACACCTATCTCTGGACCTGCATGCGTATAAATACTATAATCGCTCTCTCTGTCTAAAGAACTACCCACTACGTTTACTATTGATAAAACTTTTGCACCGTTTTCTTTGGCGTATTGAGCCGCAAACCTTGTATCAGCAGTTTCTCCAGACTGCGATACAGCTATAAAAAGTGTATTCTCATCGATTGGAATATCTTCATATCTTTGTTCTGAAGCATAGCCCACTTCCACTGGTATTCTAGCATACTTTTCTATCAGATACTTACCTATCAAAGATGCATTGTAAGAACTACCACAAGCGCTCATAACAATTCTATTTATACTGTTTATATCAAATGGAAAATTTATCTCTTCAGATAAAAATCCCCTTACAGTATCTGATATTACCCTTGGCTGTTCGTATATTTCTTTCAACATGAAGTGTTTGTATCCAGACTTTTCCGCTGATACTATATCCCAGGGAACAAATATAGGATGTTTAGTTTTAATTATACCGCTGAAATCGTAAATACTTATGCCTGTTTTTGAGATATCTGCTATCTCTTTATCTTCTAAAACAATTATTTGCTTTGTATAAGGAAGAATTGCTGGAATATCAGAAGCTAAAAAGTTTTCATTTTCTCCAACACCTATTACAAGAGGACTACCTTGTTTAACACCTATTATCCGCTCTGGTTCATACTTTGTAATAACCGCAAAAGCAAAAGCCCCTCTTAAAAGTTCAACGGCTATTTTGGTGGCTTCAAGCAAATCACCTTTATAATATTTTGCTATTAAATGAGCTATAACCTCTGTATCGGTCTGGGATTTAAATGTGTAGCCCTCTCTTATAAGCTCTTCTTTTAGCTCTTTATAGTTTTCTATTATGCCATTGTGTACTATAGCGAAAGAGTTTGTAGGATCAGTGTGTGGATGTGCGTTCTCTATTGAAGGAATACCGTGGGTTGCCCATCTGGTATGACCTATACCACAATTTGATTTAGAAGTTCTGCCCCATAGAGCTTTTACCAACTCCCTTATTTTGCCAACCTCTTTTTGAACAAATATATCGTTGTCTTCTATAAGCGCGATACCAGCGGAATCATAACCTCTGTATTCAAGTCTTTCTAATGAACTTAGCAAAATAGGTAAAGCTTCAGAGTTTCCTACATATCCTACTATACCACACATATTAATTATAAACTTTTATTATATTATAAAAAGAGTCTCTTTGTACAGGAATCTTGGAAGCTCCTTTTATAATGCTTACAAGCTTGTCTATTGTTTTACCGTAAGTTTCTGTAGAACCGGCCGCATGGACTACAAGTTCTTCTTCTAAAGTTCCATCTATATCGTTTGCGCCAAAATTTAGAGCTATCTGAGCTAACTTTTCTCCTAAGGTTATCCAATATGCTTTTATATTATCAAAGTTATCTAGAAAAATCCTTGACATCGCTATAGTTTTAAGATCATCCACAGATGATGTCCTCTCACCGCCAAGCGCTGTGCCTTTTGGATGATATGCCAATGGTATAAATACTTGAAAACCTCCAGTTTTGTCTTGCAAATCTCTTATTCTTTTCATATGATCTACTCTTTCTTCTATGGTTTCTATATGCCCGTAAAGCATCGTAACGTTTGAGGGAATACCGAGTCTATGGGCAGTTTCATGGATTTCAAGGTATTCTTCTGCGTTAGCTTTGTTTGGTGCTATTATGTTTCTTACCCTATCGGCAAATATCTCGGCACCACCTCCTGGCAACAAAGACAAGCCAACTTCTTTTAATTCAAGGAGCACATCTTCGTAAGTAGATTTTGATATTTTTGCTATGTGATCTATTTCAACAGCTGTATAAGCTTTTATGACTATATCTGGAAAATGTTCTTTTACAGCTTTTATCATATTCACATAATCTTCTCTTTCCCAATGCGGTGGCAATCCGCCAACTATATGTACCTCTGTTATGCCGTTTTTGTAAGAGTTTTCTATTTTTCTCAATACCTCGTCTATGCTAAGTTCAAAAGCCCTTTCGTCTGACTTTGAAACACCGAAACTACAAAATTTACATTTATATACGCATATGTTTGTAGGGTTTAAATATCTGTTTACTATAAAAAAAGCTCTGTCCTGATTTTTTTCTTTGTTTAATTCGTTTGCTACATACCCTAAAGCGCTTAACGGAGCATTTTTATATAAAAAAACAGCCTCTTCTTCTGTCAATCTTTCTTTGTTTAAGGCTTTTTCTAAAAGAAAAGATACTTCTTTATCCTCTAAAAGCTCAATCATTTTAACCTCCTTAAAAGCCTAATAAAGATATATTAATAAAAGTTTGCTAAAATACTATGTTAATCATCTTATTATGGCAACCCTTGGATTATTTGAATAGTCGTAAATGATCTCTACATCCCCAAATAAATCTTTTATGGCCTGCTCTTGATCGTGCCCTATCTCCAGTATCATAGGCTTTATACCTAAAGATTTAAGTTCCTTGTAGAAAAAAAGACCTTCTTCTTTACCATCTAAAGCTTTTATATCTTCATATTCTAATACGCTTTTTTCGAGAGTATTTAGAACATTTGTTGGTATATAAGGTGGATTTGCCACTAAAAAATCAACTTTTTCTATTTTTATAGCTTTTGCTACATCAGAACAGACCACCAATAACCTATCTTCTACTTTGTGAAGTTTTGCATTTTTTAACGTTAACTCACAGGCTTTTTTGTTTATATCTGTTGCTAACATCTTAAAATGGGGATTATGCTTTAAAAGTACAATGCTTATGATACCACTTCCTACAAAAGGCTCAAAACCTATTTTGAACTGCCTTGCAAACTTCATAGCCTCTTCTACAACAATTTCCGTTTCTGGTCTTGGTATCAATACAGGTGGTTCTATTATAAACTCTTCTCCAAAAAACCACCATTTTCCAATGGCGTATTGAAGGGGCATGCCGTTTTGGATTTTTGATAATATGCTTTTAAAAGCCTCCAAAACATCTTGATTTAGCTCTATCTTATCCTGATTTAAGAACATATAATTTTTATCTAAACCGCTTACGTGTTCAAGAACAAGAAGGGTATCTCTAAGGCTTAGAGTGCTTTGTTTGATTAGCGCTGATATGTTCATTTTGCATAATAGAAGAGTTGTTTCTTACATCTGTTAATATTCCTATAACTATCGCAAGCACCATAAAAATAGCCGTAAACCAATAAGTACCCTTTGTTAGTATCGTATCAACACCGCCAACACCAAATATAGATCTTGCAGTAGCCCCTCCAAAAGCCGCACCTATATCACCTCTTGATTTCTGTAAAAGCACAAGTACTATCAAGAATAAAGCTATTATAATAAAAAGCACCACCAATATATAATACAAAAGCTCCATACTATTATTTTAACCTAAAATCTAAATCAAAGCCTTACCAAAAATGCCTTATTTCTTAAACAATTTATTACATCTTTTAGGTTTTCAGCTTTTATAAAATAAGCCCTTCCACCAAAAGGATCTCCAAAATTTTTCATTGGATTTATGCGGTGATAAGTTTTGTTTACAACCACGTAACCAGTGGTATAATCAGCATCGTCACTCCAACACACTTCTGCTAAAATACCGCATCTTATATTCTTCGATACAAGGGCAAGAGCGTCTAAAGCTCTGTCTGTTATTTTATAGCCAGAAGATAACAGTTTTTGTTTTGCCAAATCTCTATCTTCCCAATCTACTTTTATGGTCCTTATACCCTTTTCTTTGTTTTCTTCAAGCCTAATACCAGTATCAATATCTATGATCATGGCACCTCTCATATTTTTACCGAAAGCCGCTCCTTTAGAAATAAGCTCTATCACATCACTTGCTATATCCTTTTTTATACCTGCGTTTTCAAGAAGCGCTATAGCAAAAGCCCTTGCCTCTTCAACGCTTTTAAAATCAAAACTTCTTATAGAAGGCATCTTTATAAATTCAACATCTTTTACCTCTTCTGTTTTTATGCTTATAAAATCATAAAACTTTGGTCTTTTGAGAAACTCATTTATAATTTGCGAAACTTTTTCTTTCTTACATATCCTTTCTGCTCCAGAAATATGAGCATTTTTAAAGGAGGCTCTCATCCTTATAGATATAAGATCCTGCATTTTTAAAACTTAAACTTACTCATCTCCTGTTTTAACTCTTCTGCCACTTTAGCTAGCTGATTAAACGTAGCAAAAAGCTCTTTCGTTGCTGTTGATAATTTATCAGAAAACTCCCTTATGCTAATCATATTTTGTGCTAGAGAGGCCACTGTAGCATTTTGTTCTTCTGCAGCAGTGGTCACCGTTTCTGAGGCTTCTTGTACCACTTTTGATTTATTTTCAATCTCTTTATAATATAAGTAGATATCTCTTGTTGCAGAGGTTGTATTTTCTATCCCTTTCGTAATATTGTTTATCATATCGGATATGCTTTTAGCAAAATTGCCAGATTTTTCTGCAAGTTTTTTGACTTCATCAGCCACTACGGCAAATCCTCTACCAGCTTCACCAGCATGAGCGGCTTCTATTGCCACATTTAAAGCAAGTAAGTTTGTTTGTTCGGTTATATATAGTATATTTTCTACAATAACATTTATCTCTTGACTAGTTTTTTCCATAAGCTCAAAATCTTTTGTAGTATTTAGGTCTTTCCCATATTTTTGATTAATTTTTGCCGCTTCTTCCAAATCTTTATACACATTCTCTACTGCCTTTTCAAGGGCGGGTCTGACAGCTGTATTTCCTCCAGCCAAAGATCTACTGTGTATTCTTGCAGATTCTAAGTCCATATATAGTTTAAAAAATGGTTTTGATATTGATATAGCTTTTTTTCATTGGACATTTGTTCCATATAGCTTAAATTTGTCTCATAGCTGCTATAGATATATAATATACCCAAGATTAAGGTTATCAAACCAAGTCCAAATAGTTTTACTTTTAACGATGTTTTTTCCGCTAAAAACATAAATACCTCCTATAACCTCAGTTAACCCACCCTCTCCTTAAGTTAAATGTTTATAGTTTTAAAAGTTAAAATGGTTTATTTGGAACCTTTTCCCAATCTTTTAAAAACTTCTCTATACCTATATCGGTAAGAGGATGTTTGAATAAAGCTTCTAATACGTTAAAGGGAATAGTGGCTATATCAGCCCCAGCCTTTGCAGCTTCAAGTACATGTATTGGATGCCTTATGCTTGCAGCTATTATCTCGGTTTCATAGCCGTAGTTGTCAAATATTGTTCTTATATCTCTAATAAGATTCATACCGTCTGTAGATATATCGTCTAATCTTCCTATAAACGGTGATACATAGCTGGCTCCTGCTTTTGCAGCAATAAGAGCTTGCATAGGGGTAAATATTAGGGTTACATTCGTTGGTATTCCCTCTTCTTCAAGTATGTTTACAGCTTTCATTCCCTCTTTTGTCATAGGTATCTTTACCACTACGTTGTCGCCAAGCTCCGCTAAGAACCTGCCCTCTTTCACCATACCTTCTGTATCCAACGATACCGTCTCCAAACTCACTGGGCCATCCACTATACTAAGTATATCTTTTACAACATCCATGAATGGTCTTCCAGTTTTAGCTGCTAAAGTAGGATTTGTAGTAACACCGTCCAATATTCCCCAATCTATTGCTTGTTTTATCTCGTCTATATTTGCCGTGTCTATAAAAAATTGCATATACTTTACCTCCTTTTGGTATATAAATTATTATAAGCCAAATTTTGATATAATGTAATAAATGAGTAGATATCTTCTTATAAAAAGCGCAAGACTTATAGAACCAAATTTAAACTTTGACAAAG
>Ga0081529_138666_pt1 | contig 14612 bp, 23 predicted proteins | sample EchGeymetagenome_FD_71012 | JGI IMG/M metagenome (GOLD analysis project Ga0081529, IMG submission 71012) | Ferrous microbial mat and aquatic microbial communities from Echinus Geyser, Yellowstone National Park, USA - transect B T=78-80 C v2... ...
CTTAGCAAGCAACAGACAGACTAGAAGAAGGGTTCATATTAGACCTAATCTAACAATAATGAAAGGTACTATAGCGGATTTAAAGTTCATTAGATATGGGGACACGGTAGTCCCAATTATAATGGGAAAGGAAAGGAGAAGAGTAATTAATCACATACTGCCACAAGGATTAAATCAATACGTAAACAATCTGCTTATAGTAAGTAATGGTGCACAATCAAACAACTACACTGGCCCCAGTGGATGGGGCTCATCTCCTAATAATTCGATACAGTTACTCAATAATGGATCTGTAGTACAGACATTAAATGTGACAGTAATTCCAGTACTGAATGGAAGTACAGTAATATGGGTGTTTATAGCAAACGACTTATCGTCGGCATCATATACCGCAAATCAGGTCAATTTATTTGTATCAGTAAATTATGTATTTAACTATCCGGGTGGAAGTGTACATTACTCACCTGCATTTAATTTGGCAACTGCAACTACTAGTATAGTAAAGCAGTCAGGAGAGACAATTTCATTTGTATGGGAGATACAACTAAATCTAGGATCTTATGCATTACCTGCCTTTATATTTGGCATATTATATTCAATACCTGTAGTCAATACTTCATGTGGAGGTTCTACTGTGCCATTAGGGACATTCGGTGGTGTAGGTAATATATCAAACGGTGCACCTTACTATTTCTCTAGTATCAGTATACAGTATGTTGGAGGAAGTAGCTCTGCAAGTTTATCTTCTGTTACGACAAGTTACGATGGTACTAATACATACCTAATAATGTCAGCGTCTGTATCTCTTTCATCACAAGTAACGGCAACTAGTATTACAGTTAATGTATCAGAATATGCTAATTTTTTCTATTGTTTAAATGGACAAGAAACGTATGGTGGGTCTGTAATACAAATACCATATAGTGCTACACTTCCAGCTAGTACTATCACTGTCACAGTTACAATCGAGTTTTCACCTGCAACGTGATCAATATGAGAGTTGGCATATATGGTTATCTTAGGATAAAAGAGCTTGGAAGGACTATCAAGAACAACATAAACTATCAACAACTTGTGCCAGTACTATTTAAATTATTAAATAACACAATAGGCAACAACATAGGTGCAAACTACATTAGTGTTCAAGGATATGGTAATAATGCAACTGTAACCGTAGGTACAAATACAATCACGTTCTCGGCATCTATAACTGTGCCTAATCTAAATGGATTTAATGCGATATTATACGGATACTTTAACCTAGGTTCAAATAAATACATGATACAATTAGCAACTATAAATACGACTGAACAAATACCTGCAGGTACTTATACATTCGAGTGGGTCATCAACTTTACTGACTCATCTGGAATAATCTTTAACCTAATGGCACTATCACTTACTGGTAATCTAAAATCCGTTTCAGTGTCATTTTCACCTTCACCCTCCCAAGTTACCTCTGCACTTACAGGGAATAATATAACGTGGTACTTAGGCTATGTGTATAACTCAACTACAACGATAACTAGTATTCAGATATCAGTTACACTTACAAATCAGTCTGGTGCTACAAGTACATATACTAATACACAAAGCGTAAACTACCAAGGTCAAGCTTTAGCAATACCATTTAATATACAGGTGTACTAATCATTATCAGATGAGTAGGAATAGTGATAGGCTATGATAATAAGAAAACCAAAGAGATGGGATGGAGACCCAAATACGTGGTCAGGTAAGTTCTATATACCTCCAGACTTTCCTTTTGCCCCCTACGGACTTGATCGTGTACATTTTAGGAAGAGAGATTACAAATTCGAATTATACCTGTACACATTAAGACGGTTAGTAGAGAGTAAGAAGAAAAGGACAAACCAAATTTATTAGTCAGAAATAGAAGGTTATATTATGTCAGAGCCTAAGTTGGATATGAATAAAGTAATTATGTCATCTATTGTTAATATAAAGCCTCAACCAGATAATACGACGGAAGTATACTTAAGTCTATCCAGGCTTTTTAACGAAATAATGAAAGTTAGAGAGGGCTTCTCCGTTTACAAAATCGTTGTTGATGAAACTAAGGTTTATGTATACATAAACGTGCCAACGAACTTATTCGGTGATTTACAAAGTCTGATACAGGATGCACAGACGAGGATGACTATCCTCAAGAAGTCAATATTGACAATGATGGGCGACCTAAGACAGATAGGGTATGTAAAGGACATTATTCAGCAGAATGATGATGGTATAATAGTAATTGCAATTAATAGTACAGTTACACCTACTACTCCAGGTGTACCTAATGCACCTACCTGGTAGACTTGGAATTTCTATCAATGGTCATGTAAGAGTAATGCTTAACGGCAAAGTAATATATGATGATACAAATGCAATTACAACACAGTTCCTACAGTACCTACAGAATATGCTACAGGGTACTGTACCTACAATCACTAGTATATATGTACTTGCAAAGCCTAATGGTACACAGATAAACCTAAACAATCTCACTTTTCAGAACAACTATCAGCAAGTGAACATGACATTTCTAAATCAATATGTACCACAACCCGTAGAGGCACTTGAACTGTGGATATCGACAAGTGTCGGTAACTATCCAGTAGCCGTATTACAGTTCCAGTCTCCTATTACACAGTCTGGTGAACTTGTAGTTCAATGGTCAATATCAATACAAGTACCATTGATAGTACAAGGTGCACAGGCATTTGGAATTTCAGATAGTATACCGCAGATCCTTATGCAATTATTTATACCACAGCAGTACTTCTCAACCCCCATACAGCTTACAAGTACTCAGCCGACACTACAGATAGTCAGTACACCACAGGTTACACCTACATTTATAGCACCGTCAGAAGCAGGTGTAGGTGCTGTAGCATATATCACTACGTCTAGTACGATATCGACACTTTCAGCACTTCTCTACCTCCTAGGTCAGTATATAATGACTGTGTCTCAGAATAATCTAAATGAACAGGCAGTAAATTCGCTCATAATTGCAAGTGCATTTATAACCTTAACGTCAAGTAATATAACGAGTGTGGTGCCATGATTCGGCTTAAGATTGAGCCTAGACTTGAGGGTCATGTAGTCATCAAGGTCAATAATAAGGTACTTTATGATTCTCATAATGACATTACAGAGGAGTTTGCAGTGTCCCTGTTGGGTACAGTAGTGCTAGGACAGTTACAATCTACTGGATATGCACAATCGCAATATGTTGCACAATTCGGTATACCAGATAACATCGCAATACTTTTCCTAAGTAATGGTGCAGTAGTAAATAGCATTACTACTACACTTAACGGGTTCAACGACCAACTTACTGCAAATAGCGAAGTTACAAATGTAATATTCATTGGAAGTGACTCTACACCTGCAACTTATACATTTGATACTATTCAATTGTGGTCTGTAGTGTCAAATAGGTTATTCATGCCGATATCAACTTTCACTTTACCTAGTCCATTTACGAAGGGTGAACATGATATAATACAAATAACATGGTCTGAGACGATAACTAGTTATGTGCCGTTTGTACATACCAGGAGTTCATTCATATACTCTTGTTTACCGTCTTGTACTTCCTGTAATCAAGGTAATTTCAATCCTGGGTTCTACTGTGCCACATCAGTTTTCAATTTCGTATGGGCATTGATGCTTGTACCAAATATACAGAACTTACAGAACTTGAATAACTACCCTATATCCTGTTACTTGAATAAGTACTTCCAGCTGTATCAACAGACAGGTACACCACCGCAATTCATAGGTATATTTGAAGTCGAGTTCTTTGATGGCTGTCTAAACTCAGCTGGTGTCTATGCATTTCCACAAGGGTTTGTGTCAGGACAATTGGCAGTAGGTTCACAACATGTATATGCAACTTACAACTTCAATGTGAATATAACAGCACAACCGCAAATAGCACTTGTACTTGTATCTATACAAGGCATAGGACTTGTACCGTTGGCAGTGATTAACGTGCAAAATGTGACTGTATTGTTGAATAGTAGTAATCCGTTTAATATAACGTTAAAGCTACCATACGGCTCAATTACATTACAACAGAGTAGTGTACCTTAGGTGATTGCAATTGCTAAAGCATAATGTGGAAATTGAGACTAAGGATACAATAGTGGTTACACATAATGCAATGTCAAATGACTTTCTGTACCTGGTTGCTCAGTTACTGGAGAACGGTGCAAATGCAGTAGGTAGTTACACTTACACTGGCTTTACACAATTCCCAAATGTAGTTTACTTAGTACTTCTAAATAATGGTAGTATAGTAAATACTATGCCTATGTCAGTTGAAGCATTCCAATTCTTACAAAATAGTAGTACTCTTGTGCTACATGCAATAGATGAGTCTTCGTCTGCATATACGTTCAATGAATTGTACTTATTTGCTACATACAACGGTATACTTGCATATCCAATAGCACATGTAACTGTAAATCCTATATCTAAGTCGAGTACATCATTTGTGTCAGTGTCATGGACTGTCACAATTACAGTTGGAAATGAACTTGTTATACCATATATGCAACAACAATTCATAAGTACATGTACTAATCTATCCAGTAAGATAACGCAGGTACAAAGTAATGTTCAGAATGTGACATGTCAATCATTAGCAAGTCAGTACTTCGGCAGTTATCAAGGCAGTGTTGCACTATTCCTTATAACATCACTTATACTTTACTCACCTAACTTGCTCAACTTCAATAACCAATTGTACATAAGTCTATATCAAAGTACAGTTGGTTTAAATCCAGCAAATATACAAGGAATAGGTAGGATCATACTAATTCCGCAAGGTAATCAGTACACTATACAGCAAAATGCAGTTACATTAACACCTCCCTTCTTAATATTCCCCGCATCAACATATGCATTAGCAATTGCATATGTATTATGGGATACTATATATCTTCCACTTGCAACTACTAGTATATCTGTACAGGTGAATCAGCCTCAGTTCATAAAGCTTAATATAATTGCGTTGCTTAATTCTTAATATGATATTATAACAGCAGATTGAATGGTGCATCAAAAAGAAGATGCAGGAAGGATGGAGTAGGTCATATACAGAATTCTTATGTAAGACTGAGGCTTTACCTCTTCCTTGACCGTAAAGCTTTTTAGAGGGAAAACCGTTTTTCAGCTCATGATCCTCAAATATAAGGTAAGGGAAAAGGAGGTGAGGGTATGGTTACCCGAAGACCTACCCTTCTCCGAAGACGTGAGAATAACGTATGGTCTCACGTTCCTGGATGGTAACTATAACTTCAAAGTTGATATAAAGCCAATACGTCTTGTCGATATAGGTGCTTATGTAGGTGATACAATAGTATACTTTGCTACTAAGTATGATTTGACTGAGGTAGTTGCAATTGAGCCTAATATATCACTTTACACCATACTAATGTACAACATGTATCTAAATCAGATAAAAAATGTAGTTATTGAGCCTAAGGTTGTAGGTAAACATAAGCATGTTAAATTACCATTTACAACTACACCTGCAATTAAACACCATGAAGGTGAATTACTTAGATCATATGAAGCACCTACTGTTGTACTAGAGCCATTTAATACGATAAATGTTAGACATGGTGACTTGATAAAGATAGACTGTGAGGGATGTGAAAAGGGGTTACAAGTTACATGCGATGGAAATGGATGGGTTGCAGTTGAACTTAATGATGAAAATTATGACTTCTCTAGAAATATACAATGTAACTCTAAGTTACTAGAGAAGAGGAACTTCTACAATTCATATGTGCACTTATATGAAGTATCGCCGAGGTAGTGCAGATGTATATTGGCGTAGACGTTGATAATAGGGATTGGGATGCCATATATACTATCTGTAAGTCGAAGTACCTGGCAAAATGGGTAGGTGGTAATTACAGAATAACTAGGACTAAGAAAGGATTTCATGTTAGGTTATACTTACCATTCGAAATTACACCTGAGAGTGCAATTGCAATAAGACAGTACTTAGGTGATGACCCGTGGAGGATAGATTACGACATTGCTAGGCTAAAAGTTGCTAGAGATTTGCTAGATGTATTGTATGAGGAAAAAGTTACTGGTACATACTATGAGGCAACTGGAAAAGCAATTATAGATACATACTACAGAGAAGTAGATGTAGATATTTGTTAGGTGGTTGAATGCCGTATGTTAATTTTGACCAGTGTGTTAATGTAAGTCAAGATGCAGTATATACTTACTTGTACATGTTGGGTGGTATTCCGTTCACAAGTATACATCCAGGTGGAAGTGAATTTACTAGAATTAGAAATGAACTTGTAAATGCAGGAATGATGTCGAAGTACAGAAGAAGGCTAATACCATTAGGTACAATTGCGGAGTTTGATGTGTATACTAAGGAGGCTTATAAGTCAAAGAAACGTGGTACAGAATACACATTTCAAGTTAGATTTCATGTATGGTTTCCAATATGTTTTAACACATCTGCGAGGACACTTGCACCGTTATTTGTACCTCTTGCAAAGTACGTCATAGACAGGATAAACTACGGTGTGCATATAGAAAGAGCCGATATTGATTTCACATTAGGAATACATAGGAGTTACAAAGGACAGATTCTAGAGAATAGAGCCAAGTGGACTTTACTGATAAGTAAGATATCGTCGCATGTCGAAACGTACAGATACGACTTTGATGTAGCATATAGATGGGATGGTCTAAATCAAATAGACTATCCCAGAGTCTTTTATGATATGTGTTTCCTGTCAGTACTTACTGCAAAGTCTTGCAGAACAAAATTAACACTTGAGGACTTCTATAAGTCTGTATATAAGGAAAAACGAGGTGTTGAACCTGATATGTCAAATTGGCACAACATAAGGACTAGATGTAATTTCGGTTGGAAGTTCTTTATACCAGAATCCATCTCTCTATGTCCTTAAGGAATATATTTGTTTGTACTTCTTCCAACAGCTTATTGTAATATCCACCAATTCTCCAGTCAAGCCAATGCGACCTTATTGACAATGTGTATAAGTATAATGCGAATTTGTAATCTCTCTTTCTAAAATGTGTTGGGTCAAGTCCGTATTTGCATAGTCTGGTGTAATCTCTATTGAACTTGGTGTCATTACAAAGTACATCTGCAATTTCTTCTACACTGTCAAAACCAGTAAACTTTATCCTCTTGACCACGTCAATACGCTTAGGGTCTTTTATTTTCTCTAATACATCGGCATTGAATTGTATATCATCTCTTCTCTCATTCAAGTGATAACGCAACTTAATACTGTCTTGTAATATCTTATCCGTAAGTATAGTTATAGTCTTATACTTGATGATGGGTATAAGTTGCTTAGGATGATACAGGAACATGGATCTGTACACATGCATAACCTAAATGTATATCACTAGCTAATATAATTTACGCAAAAACCGAAAAACTTTTAAGCCTGAACAACAGGCTTTGGCATATGGCTCTGCCTGTAAAACCAAAAAAGAGCCTTCCTGTGTCGGAAGGCGAAGGGGAAGATATGCAGTGGGAGGATTTTTCTAGCACTTCCCCTGCATATTTACCAAGACCAGGGGATGAAGTAATGTTTAAACCCCTGGAAAATCCGAGGAGAATAAAGGAAGGAAATGCGACAGTAGTAAATGCCTATGTCTACTACTTTAAACAGGGTGGTGTAAATATATTGCAGAACCAGAATGCAGTAATAATGTTGCAAAAGATACCGAGTGATGCATTAGAAAGGGCAATAGCGACATATGGACTTGATTTTATAATGAAAATAAAGAACTTAGGAAGGCAACAAGGTAAGAGGTTCTACCAATATGACATTAAGGTGGCTAGGGTGAGTAAATGAATCATCAGAAGTTTGCAAACTTTATACTTAGGCAAGTGAGAGACGGTAACGAAGTAAAACTTCCAAATATATCTAGGACTGACTATGAGAAGATTAAGGAGCTATTGCCAAAAGAGCAAGTAGAATTTGATGATGTAACTCAAACGTTTAAGCCTAAGAAAACTACAACTACCAATGCAACTAGTACAGCAAATGAGAATACACAAGAACAGGCTAATGAAAATAAGCCACAGGAAGTTACAAAGAAAGAGGAACAGAAGCAAGAAGTTACAGTAAAAGACAATGCTACAGTAACTACTAATTTAACTACGCAACAGCAAGTTAATTTGGTAAGTGCACAAAGTGTAGAGTTAGAAAAGAAAAATGAAACTGCAAGTACACAAGGACATACACAAAATGACACTGAAAATACACAAGGACAGGAAAAGACTACATTTGTAAGGGTACACTTAATAATGAGTCAAGAGGTTGAGCAGAAGATTAAGGAAGTGACAGGTATAGATAGGGCTACAAAAGCAATATACCATATAATTAATGAATACTTCAAGAGTAAAGGACTAGAGGAACCGTTTAAAGTAAAGAAGGAGAAAAAACGGCTGAATATATTTGAGGAGATATAAAGATGAGAATAGAGATAGATATAAAACAAGAAAAGGATGGAGGACTTATAGTAAAGTTAAATGGACTTAGTATAGGAGAACTTAATGACCTGAATCCAATGGATGAAATAAATAAGCTTAGTGATATAATAAAAGCAAGAGAAATAGCAAAAGACTTTCCCGAATTACGTACAATACTCGATGAAGCAATAGTAAATAGGTTAGCAATATTAATAGCGTGGTACTCTACTGAATAAAATTTGGAGAGGTGTAATTATGAAGTACCTGGTAAATGGGTTATCACCAAATATGTTCGACTTCAAGAACAGTGGTAAAGTTGTAGTTAAAATAGACCATTTGAATACTAAGGAGTTCTGCGATTCTATAAAAGATGCAGTGAATATGATAGGTCATCAATCTACTGCTGATCTTGTAAATGCATTATGTGGTACTAGTTTCAAAATGAATAGAGGCAGTTTCACTTCCAATAAAGGAGATGAAATCTACATTATCACTTTGTCAATTCGACTTGAGGAAGGAAAAGTACTTACATTAGATGAAATAAGTGAGTTACTGCGACAGGATAAGATAAAGTTCATGAGGGCGGTGCAGATTGAATGAGCTAAGTGACTATGATATACTGAAGATGATATCTAACCAGTTCAAGTACCTAAAGCCAGCTAGTGTCGATATTGTGATTTATAACATAGAAAGACCATTGTCGATAATAACAGCAGAATTCATTGCAGTATTAAGAGTGCAAACAAACGAAGGACAATGGCTAACTACTAATTTAGGGAAGTTCACTGCATATATAAATGGTGATAGGGTAGAGATAAGGAAAAGGTAACGTGAAGGGTCACAAACATGTACAAGAGCAAATCCTAAGCATCTCCTGACCTTTGCCTAACCTTCTCCTAACGTTTTTCCATAACCCGCAATTATACTTACATCTCTAATTATGTACTTTCTTATTCTAGTGTAAAATTGCGGAAAAACCGAAAAGCTTAAAAAGCCGAAAGTGCTAAGACAAATCCAGAGAACATGAACATCCTAAAGGTAATAAACCACGAATGGGTAAACGTAATTTCGAGTGGTAAGGTAAAGTTACTTAGGTGTACGTGTTGTAGTACACCTAGGTACATGGTGACTAGAGGCAATACGCCTCTAATTAGTACTTTCCATAAACAAAATGCACTAGATGTCTATTTCTATGAAAAAAATAAAGGGGGTGATGATGATGTGCTTTAACGCTGTAATAGTTAATTTGAAAGGGAAGAATGACTACAGAGACTTAGTAAAGTCATTATACTATGAGTTCAGTCATAATAAAGACGGGATATTTCTGTACAATTCATTAACAGGGAACGTTGTAAGGGAAGTTGGTAATGACACAGACTACAGGAGAATAATTGATAACTTCGACTTCAGTACTAATGAAAATTCACTGATACATATGCATTTGAGACTTGCGACTAGGGGCAAAGTTAATAGAGATAATGTACACGGATGGAGCTATACATTTAACAATGAAACATTCTTATGCTCTCATAATGGCAGTTACAACGAATATAAGTATTATACATCATCTAAGCATAAGCATAGTAAGAAGTTCTATGAGAAAGAAAAAGATGATGCAATAGGAAGTTTAGTGTACTATGAAGGTTATCCATATTCTTACTACGGAAGTTATCTAGGCGATAACAGTGACAGCAAAGAATTCTTTGATAAGCTATTTGTAGCATTGAATAAAGGAGATAGAATAGAGAAATTGATTAAGGATTTCTACGGAGTGGCGTTCTGTACATCCCCTAACACTATCTTAGCCATAAGTCACGACAAGAGTATGAAAATAGCATATTTAGGTGACAGCTTAGTGCTCAGTAATGAAAGCATATACACAGATCTGAGTTATAATGCAGATGGCTATGAGTTCAAGGTAGAATCACCAGAAGTATACAATAAAATGATACTGATTGACATAAAAAAGAGAAAAGTCAAGGAACTATATAAATTCAGCTATGGCTGGAGTTGGTCAGAATGAAACTATTATTCTTCAATAGAGTTGGCTTTGAAGTAGAGGGACTCTCTGATACAAATGAGGATAAGATATTAAGCGTATGCAGAAAGTATAAGTTAGACTGTGATATAACTGGTGATGGATCTATAAGAGGTAACGGTGATCCAACTGAAATAAAGTTTGATGTACCTATAGAAAAATACGATATAATAGAACCATTCTTCAATGAACTTACTGAGTTAGGATTCTATGAAAATTCATCATGTGGGTCACACCTACACCTTTCATTTAGAAGACCAATATACATGACTCTGTTATCAATTCCAGACAGCATATTTCGATTTCAGAACATGTATAGGGATAAGTTTAAGGAAAAGAAGAAGTATTTCAATAGGCTTTATAACAGATACACAGAAGAGTACATTGATATATCGGGAATAATTGATAATCAGACTGGCGGAAATCGATATCGCCCAGTTAATTTTGAATCACTGTACAAGCATGACTTTGGTACAGTAGAAATACGTGTACTACCGTATATGGAAAGCGGTACTGAATATAAAGAAGCAGTAGCAACAATATTAGATATTGTATCCAACGTAATAGAGAGTAAACTGGACGCAATGAAAGCAATGGTTGGATATAATAAAATTCGTGCAAAGAAATCTGAGATAAGAGTTCATAGTGAATATTCATTTAGTGTAAATTCAGATAGGATAGACCTACCGCCAATATACGGGTCATTCTATAAAGTGATGCCATTGATAATAGGACAAATAGAAGATTTCAACAGGATTAAAGTAGAGGTCACTGAAAGCGAATATGACGAGGAGAGGATGTATACAGTAAAGATACCGAATGTATGTAAAGTCTATGAGACATTATTTGGCGAAAATAAAGATATACTAGTATGTATGACTCACGAAGGACATGAACATGTTAGATTTAAGAATTCAGCATTGAGTAAAGGGATGGAAATAATGTCAAGGATATTCCAATACAAGTTTGACACTGATCTTGAAAAGACTATGGTAGACTATCTGAGAAATGGATCAAGTACAGTGTCGTATAAGTATTATATCAAGGGTTTGAAGTTACTAAAGAAATTGGACAAGATGATAGTGGAGATGGGATTATGAAGTACAAGTTATCTGTTCATTTATACACTACAGTAGACAGAGTACCATACGAATACCATAGAGATAGCCCTAGTGGATATGCTATATTGTACAAAGATGCAGTACCATTGGTGTTATGCCATTACGAAAGTAATTCGCTATCTGATATTAAACAACAGGCGGAACTGATAGAGAAATATGGGGAAGTTCAGTCTATAGATGTAACAGTACATGTGACTAAGATAGACACATTTATCTTAGAAATACCTGACGTATATAATGAAGTGGTAAATAAACTAAAAAGACTAGGTTGTAACATACAAGTATCCACAATAAACGATAATATAACATTCCAGCTTACTAGTGCAAAGAACTTAGATATCATAATTCAAAAGGCACTATTCATTGTGAATGCAGAAATAATGAGGAAGGAGCAACTAATAACTAGAAGAGGAATGATAATAGCATTTGATGAACTGATAGAGCCAGAATGGTACACACTCGCAATCAGTAAGATAAGGTCAATAATAATAATTGAGAAACTCAAGAGACCTAATAACTTCGAAGTAGGAAGTACACGTCTAGGAGATATAATAGTAATTCATAAAGATAGCAATAGAATTGCGGTGTATCTATCAAAGATCACAAACAAACCAGTAGTACAAGTAGGTTCAACATTACTTGTAAAAGCTGATTATAGTGATGTGCAAAATAGCATTAAAACGAATAGAGAGGAATGTGCAAGTGAAATTACATATATACTGACACAAAGAAAACATGAAATTAACCCATTGTTGTATCTCAAGTGCTATAGGGATCTTATGAATATAGATAAGCAAATAGACAGTCTTATTTAGTCCTATTTTCTTTCCCTTTGTACTTATACATGGTACTATCATTTCCTTATTCTAGTGCAAAATTGCGGAAAAACCAAAAAGCTTTTAAACATTTCACGCTAAGCATGATCATGGGGAACATGATGGAGAATAAGCCCAAAAGAAACTCAATCATACATGTTCAAAATGCATATCTATATAATTTGGGAGACATAGTACCAAACCGAGAAACGGATAAATACATTATAGGGTATCAGCAGAAGGTGTACAGAATACATTATTTATTATATAAAATCAGCAAGGAGCTACTTAGGGACAAAATAAGTCAAAAACAAGTTGATATTAACATTCGGGAGGATTTCAGGTGGCGAATAAAAATGAGTGATACGGAAAAGCAAATGATGAAAAATGTAACTGTGAGAATAGTACCGACGAGATACCAATCGTATACAGTAGTTTACGCTAAAATACTAAGTTTCAGGTGGAGGAGAACAGGAAAAGGAGGTACTGATGAGTTTATGCCGAATATCAACGAGTGTCCCATGATAGCGAATTACAATACTGTATATAGCATTTGCTATAAGGAGATAGGATCACAAACTAGCGGTGGAGGCACGCACGGGACAAAGACATATATAGTAGTATCTAGATCCACTGGAGAACATGTAATAGGAAAATACGCTACAATTAGTAACTCAGGCAAGACCTACTTAGAACTACCAGTTAGAGTAATGTTATAGGCGTTCGACAATGATTACAGTGTACAACAGAACCTATAATAATAGGTTCACTAGTGAAGTTACCTACTACTTTAACTTACAAAGTCAGGGAAGACCTACAATAGAGACAGTTTACGAGAACATTACCGATTACAGTTACTACTATTCCAAGTATGTTATTCTCTTGAACTTCTATCCAAGAGATATACGAAAGATAGAGATTGATATGACTCTAAAAACGCCAATCATTCTTAATAGTATCAGGTCAAAACGAAAGCTATCGGTATTGTCAAAGTTTGCATTCCACTTAGTTATGAAACATAATAACTTCCCTATAACAAAGAGTATTAGAAAAGTGGAGTACCATAACAACGATCAGGAGTTTGTCCTCTCAAATAATGCTTTCCTTAAAAGCTATTATAAACTAGTCCCCTTTTTTAATGATATCTTAAGCATGCCTTCTTCTAAACCATAATTATTTTTATATTTTCTCTCTCACTTGTACTCCTCACGTTCTCCTAATTTTTTCCTATTGTACTTCTAGTTTACTCCATGCCATTCTCCTAATGTACTCCTTACTATTTCTCTAATGTACTCCTCATATTCTCCTTACATTATACTATACTTACTTACGCCATATACTCTATTCTATAGTATAGAAAGATACGGAAAAACCAAAAAGCTTAAAAACCTTCCATGGTGAACGTAATCATGATGGACATGAAGTCCAATTCGAAACCGAAAAACCTTCTCGAAGAGGAGAAGGAGAACACCCCTCAAGAGAGAAACGTGTCCTCTACTACAGTAGAGGAATTCTTAGAGCAGAATGGGGTAGAGTGGGAAAGAAAAGGAAGAGGGGTATACATTTACCCCTCTTCTCTTGAGGGGGTCAAAAAGATATTGGAGAAAGTACCCACGCCGAATCCAGATGAATACATTATAGTGCCATTAGGATCTACAGGGGGCTATAACGTATTCATATTGGTCTCACGAAACGGAATAAGCATCAGGATAGGATACGGAAGGGGGAACATACCATACAGTGATATGCTTATGACCATAACCGAAAAAATCTCGAAAATTGCAAAGGATATAGGAATAGAGAATAGAAGGAATGGAAAAAACTTATTGGGGGTCTGAGGAGAATGGCAATTCCTACCGAATGTCAAAAAGACCAATTCCCATTCTTATGCACGTATCAGTATCTATTGCGTTTGGGGTTTAGCCCCAAAAAAGCCGATTTAGTGGCACTTTATGCATTTGGTTACCTCACAGAAATATACACTTAACCTTTTTTTATTCTCTATTTTTCTCGTATTCGCCATTATATTCCTACTCATCACTATATTCTCTTTTTCATTTTCATTCGCATTCCAATTATTATCACTCCCCAAATCATTTCAGTACATCACTTATTATCACGAT
>Ga0081529_127156_pt1 | contig 14535 bp, 14 predicted proteins | sample EchGeymetagenome_FD_71012 | JGI IMG/M metagenome (GOLD analysis project Ga0081529, IMG submission 71012) | Ferrous microbial mat and aquatic microbial communities from Echinus Geyser, Yellowstone National Park, USA - transect B T=78-80 C v2... ...
ACGAAGGAAGCTCAAACCCGATAATACCATACACCACCGTACAGTACCTACATGCAATGCTAAAGACTTTCACGGCCAGCGAACAAAGCCCCGCAGTGCTGGCCCGGGCCAAACCCATGAACCACCACCGGATACAAAATGAAGGTGGCGGCGAGGAAACCTCCCCAAGACGGGGAGGAGGCCGGCATTATTCTCTCAGGAGATACCACGAACTTAGAAACGCACACCCAAGCAACCCCACAAACCCACACCCACGGGGATTTGCCTAAACCCTAACTTATTTAGGTATAGGTAAGAGGAAGTTAGTAATTAGTTGGTATTGTGATGGGTGAGAAGAAGTGGCAAAGAGGCAGATTAGGAAGATGCCTTACCTGCAACCATACCCTGCATATCCACCTCCATTACCACCATCACGGCAGTCAAAGCCCTATTACCACAAAACCTGCTCAAGGGTTAAGCTTTGGGTTGCTAAACTCATCGCATGTGATGACTAAGGTTACGAGTATCACTTATTATTAAGCCCATCATTGCTAAATGCTTAAAAATTCCCTGATTAATGCCGTGTTCGTGTCAATGCAGGCGAGGAGTGTTAGGGCTAGGATATACTCAATAAGGAGGGGGTCCATTGGGTATGCTAGAGATGCCATAGTCATTGTACCAGGGGTAGAAACCATTATGGATGCGGCAAAGCTCGTTGGAGCAAAGGCTGTTTGGAGATCTAGGACTGGGGCTGAGATAATTGGTAGTGTATTGAAGGTGTGGGGTAAGCATGGCCAATTATTGGTTAGGTTTAGGAGGGGATTGCCCGGTCAAGCTTTAGGTGATTATGTGGATTTAATAATGAAGTGACTAATCATTCTTAGGACTTACACGGTGGTCTTGAGGGATCAGTTATCTTATAGCCAAATAATAGGCATGTGCTGGTGTTGGCCCCGTAATATACGCATTCTCTACAGTCATCTGGTCTACCCATTACAATCTTAACACCACTTAAGACAGTTGTTGGCTGCGCTATCACTGCAGGCGTAGGTTTCTCCACAAATTCTGGTTTCTGCTGTGGTGGCTGGGTCTCAACCTTAGGTGTTTCCATAGGCGGTGGAGGAGGCGGAGGGGGTTTTGCCTCAGGTGGTGGGGGTGGTGGGGGTTGTTGCGCCGGTGGTGGTTGTATTGGTTGTACTGTTGGTTGTTGTGGAGGCGGTGCTGCTTGTTGTGTAACTGGCGGCTGTGCCGGCGTTAGTGATGTCATTACCTCGTCCATTATGGTTTGCCTAACCGTGTCTGGCGGTGGTAATTGTCCCTCATAAACCTTCCTACCATTGATTATTAAGGCTGGCAATGATTTAACGCCATCCTGCTTCATTGACCTAACTAGGTAAACCAGGTTTTGTGGAACTTGGTTCTCGGGCATGTTCAGCGCGTTCAGCGCGGCATCAACTGCCTCTGGCTTTATCCTAATGAATGTGGCGTTGATGCTCTTCTCACTACCCTTGAACTTCTCCCTGACCTCATTAACAACGCTTCTGATCGTGTTTTCATAAGCTTCATCCCTACCAACAACCATGTAAAACTTAATCATGACCGGCATGTTACCTCAATTCTTGATACTTAAAAAATTAATAAATCTTTAGTTGAATAAAGCATCAATGTTTTGCTGCAATAGCCTGCTTAACGTTATTCCCCAGTAATCTATTTAGGTAAAGCTTTCTTTCAATCACATCACCATCAGGCTTCAACTCGTATATTATCTGCGTCTCAAATGCCTTAATACTAGATGGACTGCATATCTTTAGGCGGTTGCATAATTCATTAATGAACGCCTCATTATCTAAATACTTACCCGTGCTTTGGTGGTAATTCTCGGCAATCTCAACAACCCTCTGCGGCAATATTATTGTTGCCTTACCCGAATCAACGATGTATAGACCATGGTAGCCAAGCACCATGCTATTCCTCACCCAATCCATACCCACGTCGGTTGGTGGCGACACTACCGTAACCTCAAGAACACAGTTTTTAAATTCCGCGATACTAATAGGAGAATATCGTGGGTCATAAAATGCAGCGTGTATCGCGGCGGCTACAGAATCCTCAAGCAGATTCCTCATGGGCCTTATCATACCCATACTACCCCTAAGGACTCTCTTAACCATTCCATCTGAATACATGAGCTTTTCGATAGATACGAAGACGCCGAATTTAAGCTCCGCTGTTTTTACGAGAATTGTTGGGTCGATTTCATAATCAACCTTGACACCCAACCTCTCCAGGATCTTAGCCCTTAGGTACTTAATGAGGATTGGGTATTCCTGCTCATCTAGGGGTTTGAATAATTGCATGCGTTAGGGTATGTAAGAGATGGTTTATATGCAATGCCCCACTTAGTTGTTATGAATTATTAGTAAATTATTGCCGACGCACGAAGCCTTAAGCCTACTCAGTATGTACCGCGCAATCTCTAGCTCCTTACCTATACGCATGTGGTGGCTACCAACCCAGTAAACCTTACCACAACCCGTACATAACCAAAAACTATCGTGCCTAAGCAAGACACTTCTGGGAACCTTACTCACAACAGCCTCCCTACCCACCTTAACGAGTTTCGAACCGCAGATTGGGCATAGGCTCCTATCCATGTTAATTACTAGCTGCGTACCGAGGATCAATGATGATATTGACAACCACTCCTCGTGTATTGAAGTTTCAAGTAGTAGTGTTGGTAACGACCTCTTCCTGAACAACTCCCTATCCCTAGTTATTAATAGATGATTAATGCTGAGGAGCGATTCATCGTTAAAACTCGGACTATATATCGCGTGAATGCCTAACATCCTTAACCACCTAGCTAACCAACCAAGCATTGAGTCAAGGATTGGCTCCTCGTCCACGATAGGCAAGGGTGCGCATAGGTTGAGCCTTGCGACTTCCAATTAAATCACCATAATGCCTTTCTACGAATTTCGTCCCAGGGCATTGGATTACCGTTAAACACACCCTCTATTATCGATGGACCTGGCAAGGTCTCAACCACGTTGTCCACATTAACAACCCTCGCAAGACCCGGCACCCTTCCTTTGAACTCTTCATAAATGGCCCTACCAACTTCATTCTTATCCTTACTCCCAGGTCTGATTACAACGTAATAATTAGTCAAGGCACCTATGGCTTCCGGAGGCGCCGTTATTAACCTAATCAGTGCGGTATCATTGATATAGTCAACTCTAATCCCAACTCCTAAACGAAGCTCCACATTCCTAACCCAACCCCTATTGCCATAAATCATGAAACTACCCTTACCCAAGTACTCACCCGAGGGTGCCTTCTTAGTGACCTGCTCACCCCTCACGTAAAACACATCAAGTACCGAGAGACCCATTACCCAAGCCCTTGAGTAAGATGCAGCATACCTGGTTGCCTCAAGCAAATCCTCCTCACTAATCTCCTCATTGGAACTCCTGAGCTTCATCACAACGGCTGCGGCGCCCGGTATGTCGGCATGTACGAATAAATCCCAGGGCTTTAGGTAATTTCTAACAATGACCTCGTTCTGTGTTGCGTCTCTACCTGCAATGACGAGTTTACCGCCTGTGGTTATGAACCACCTGAACCTCTCAAACCACTCCCTAGCACCGTAAATAACACGGACAGAACTCTCCCTAACGCTCGCGCTAAGCCTCTCGCTCTCAAGTTTAAGCTCTTCAATGCGCTCCCTCAATTTATTCATAGCCTCCTCTGCGCTCTTGGCCTTACGCTCAAGTTCCTTAGCCCTGTTAAACAGTTCATTAATGACGTCACCAACATCGGCATTTAGTGGTAGTGATACGGTAATGCCACCAATATCCAGGGTCACAACCTTATTTCTCGGGATAAAGCCCTTGACCTTAATTCCCTGGTACTCCATGCCCTTAATCAATTCCTGAAACTCATCCTTATACGAAGACCAGTAATTCCTTAGGATACCTAGTAACTCCTCAATGACGTACTTCCAATTAAGGAGTACCTCGGCCTTAGTCCTCAATTCCTCGGACCCTCTCCTAAAATTCTCGATGTTAATCATTAACTCATCAATACTCTTTTCGAGTTTTGCGATCTCACCCGTTACACTAACAAGCCTTCTCTGGCTTTCCTCCCTAATCTCAACCTCGTGGAAGTACTCATCAACAGCCTCATTAAATTTACGGAATTGCCTAACTTCATCGTACTTGATCGACAAGAACTTTATTGGGGTTACGGTCATGGGGAGACCACTACTATAGTAAATAGTTGGCTCTAGGAACCCATTATTAATTGTATTGATTAGTTGGTTAACTACCGATAATATGGAATTAATGTCGACGGAGTTGATGGGGCTTAAGCAGTCAATGGATGCCCTGGCACAAACCTCATTAGCCACCTCACCACCCAAGCCCAACCCCCTGGCAATGGCCCTACCCACTGTGTCGTAATTGCGCAATGCCGTCATAATATCGTTAATATTGCCTATGGGATTTACGAAGCTCTGCGGTGGTGGTTTATACTCAAGACCTACATTGACAACCCTATCCTTACCCCTATAACTCCTCAATACCCACTTGATCAAGCCGTCACCACCAACGTAAACCACATTCCAGGGCTCCAATAATTCCACCACTAGGTAGCCCTCATCAAGGGTTAGCCTAACCACCCTATCAAAGTTGAGCAACTCGATTCCCCCTAACCTGGAGTCCTCAATAAACTTCCTAAGCGGTGAAACACCCTCAGCACCGTGTTCAAGGATATAACTCGTTAACCCAAATCTGTGCGAGTTTGCTATCACGAAGTACTTCTCAGGGCCTTTCCTAAATCTAAGCAGTAGGGATTCGCCCATCCTATAGGCCTTATCGAGGATTGAGCCCACCAACTCCCTTAACTCAACAACCACAGCCAGTAGATCCAGTATATTTAATGATCTCTTTTGAACGGGCATTACTTCAGTTCTAAGCCCTTTTGAGCTTAATAAACAAATTACTTCTTCATAACCGCTGATCCCTGCTCCTTCAATAAATCAATCAATTCATTTATTGACTCCCTCAACGACCTAATCTCCTTTATAAGCTCATCAACACCCTCAAACTCAACCTTAAACTTGACACCACTTGCCTCCACAGGCTCATCCTCACTCACAGCGGCACGTTTCCTAACCCTTGCCCTACCATCCTCGTCCTCATTACCAGCCAACTCCTGAAGCAACTCCTCAAGGTCTACCTTCTTTCTCCTGCCAAACATACTGATTAAAACTTCCCAGGCAGATTAATAAGGCACTTCAACTGAGTAATACTGTGATTGGCGTAATCTATGATGATGCATACCTAGAGCATAAGCCGCCTAGGTATCACATTGAGAACCCCAGCAGAGTCTCGTCAATAATGAGCACGCTATATCAAAAGAATATTCCCATAGAGAGGCCTATGATGAATGCCAATGAGTGGCTGGTTAAAGTTCATGACTTAACCTACATACATCAAATAGATAGCGCTTGTGAAGGGAATTACGTGTTCATTGATGCTGATACCTACGTGAGCTCAGGCACGTGTAGGGCGGCTAGGCTAGCTGTTGGTGCCGTGATTAAGGGAATCGACAAGGTCTTGAGTGGTGAGTGGAATGCAGCCTATGCTGTGGTTAGACCTCCTGGGCATCACGTTGGTCGTTCTGGCAGGGCATTAATGGCTCCAACCCAGGGCTTCTGCATATTCAATAATGTAGCCGTTGGGGCTGTGTATGCTTTAAGCAGGAGTATCGATAGGGTGGCTATTTTGGACTTCGATGTGCATCATGGTAATGGGACCCAGGAGATATTCTATAACGACCCAAGGGTCCTTTACATAAGCCTTCACCAGGACCCGGTCACCATTTTTCCTGGCACGGGATTCATCGGAGAAGTTGGGGAGGGCGAGGGCGAGGGATTCAATGTTAATGTTCCATTACCACCACTCACCGGTGATGATGCCTATCAGGACGCCTTGAATAGGGTTGTCTGGCCAATAATTAATGAGTTCAAACCCCAATTGATCCTGGTTTCCCTAGGCTTTGATGCCCATGAACTAGAGACAATAGCGAACCTAAGGCTATCCCTAAACACCTACGCCGAGATGTTTAGGGGGTTAAGGGATTTGATAGGTATGGTTAAGGGGGTCATATTCGTACTAGAGGGTGGCTACAACTTCGAGGTGTTGAGCAGGGGGTCCAGGTTATTAGTTGATATAATGAGTAATAGGGATTTCGAGATCGATGAGGAGAGTACGGTCACGGATCCTAGGGTGAAGTCTCGCGTGAATTCCGTAATAAAGGAGGTTGTGGGTGTGCATAAGCAATATTGGCATATTGAATAGCTTAGGAAAGATTTAATAATCATCGCATGACCTACGTAATACGCGTGATGATGCTGGGCTGGATGAATGATGATTTCGGTTAATAGCGCTGAGTGGACTCATTCTTTTTTATATGTGGTATTGGGATTTTTGAGAAATTGAAATGTTAAGCCTAATTAACTTAAGGAGACTTATTATTGTTTGTGAGGAGGGTAGAGTTGGATTTTGTTCCTGGCCTTAGGGTTGAGTTTGTTGATAGGGATGTGGCGTTGAGGCAGGTTAGTGAATGGGCTGAGAAGGGGACTCGGTTCCCAATCGTCATTTTCGGTCCAGAGGGTTGTGGTAAGACGGCATTCCTTAAGCAAGCCGTCGAGATGCTTAGGGAGTCGGGTTATGAGGTGTTTTATATTCATCCGTTGGATGAGGTTTTTGATGCCAAAGTGTCGTTTCCCGACGTCAAGAGGGCATTCATGGATTTTGTGGAGAAGGCGCTTGCCGAGAATGCTGTTGGTAGGGTTATTTGGGCTGTGTTTGATTTCACACGCAAGATATTGAGTATTAGGAGGTCTAGGGTCGCGGTCGTAGTCGATGATGCATTCCAGGTGATTGGTGTGGATAAGGCTGCGGCTTACGTGAAGGGATTGCTCAACATAATTGAGCACCCCGTCTATGACTATGACAGGATGGTTGTTCTCGTAGCCACAAGCGAGGGCTTGTCCAGGGATGAGATTGGTAGGCATTCCTGGGCTGAGATCACGCCCATATGGAACATGCCCCAGGGCGGTTTTAAGCAACTTTACGAGAAATTACCTGGCCCCAAACCGCCGTTTGACGATGTTTGGAGACTCACGGGTGGAAACCCAAGGATGCTAGCCAGGCTATACCAGGCTAATTGGCATGTTGATTATGTCTTAAATAGGATCATCAATGGGGGTTTATCGAGGGATTTCATAGCCAGGTGGAGGAGCTGGCTTGAGAAGGTTGTCGACGATCCTGACGTTGTCAGCGAGGTTGAGTTTCCAGGTGAGCTTAGGCATGAGCTAATTAGGAGGAATCTACTGATCTACACAATGTACTCCAGAAGGCCTTACCTTTGGATCGATGAGATGCCACCAGAGAGGGACTCTGAGATGGGCATTGGTAAATACGCGGCCTGGCATACGCCATTACATAGGGATGCGGTTAAGAAAGCCCTCAGCGAAGCTTAGGGCGTAAATTCTTAGTTCCGCGTTGATTACGACTACGAAACCCTCATTATTAGTAATCACGAGAATGGAACCTCAGTAATACCGGGGATTATGATCACTTGCCTCCAGCACCTTCACTTATGCTGGATCCTCCAAAAGATGCTGATGTGTAGTTAGAGTGCCCTTACTGCCTTGTGCTAATTGTGAGTTAGTGATTTATTTCTCCTCATAGCTTACTTAGATGATGAGTTGCCGCACAAGTAGGTATTACATAGTTTTGGTTCTGTTGTTATTGTTACTCGCTGGCATTAACGCGGTCTTGGCACAACAAATTCAACTGCCCGTGTACATACCTGCCGTTAACGTTAGCATAACAGCCTTGTCCGCAAACGGTATGCCCCTCACGAAGTACGCGATTGTCGGCATAACCTGCGCCCAATACAACGTGAGCAACATAGGCCAGATAAGTGCGGTAATACCCATACCAAGCACAGGAAGCATAACGTGCAAGGCCTACGCGTACTCCTTCGGCGTCTACTCAAGTAAGACGATAGTGCTCACAACCAATGAGAGTGGGGAGTCAATACCCGTAACCCTGGTAATACCCGTGAGTGGGTATTACGTGCCAGGCATAGGGTTTGTGCCCGTGGGTACGTTGGTGGCTATTGCCGTGGTAATCATAATAATCATAATCCTAATAACCATAGCGCTCATTGAGTACAGTAACTGGAGAAGAAAAAGATTAGCAAGACTCATTAAGCCGCCTGAGTGACCTAATGCGCAGTCATGGTCTGCGGCATAATATTGAGTGGCGGTTTGTCCAGGAGATTCCAATCACCCAATGAGCCCTGGGTCGATAAGGCGTTATATGTGATTGATGGTAAACCAATGATTGTGAGGATCTATGAATCGCTGAAGGCGATTGTTGATTCTGCAATCATAGCCGTGAATAATGAAGATAGGGCCAAAAGGTATAGGGAGGTTGTCCCTGAGGCCAAGTACGTTATTGATAATGAGCCGTTTAAAGGTCCATTGGCAGGGATTTACTCGGGGATTAGGGCGTGTAATGATGATTACGTGGTCGTCATACCCAATGACATGCCGTTTATAACACCGAATGCCATAGAGTTGATGGTTAAGGAGTTATCCAGCTTCGATGCTGTGACCTACATATTACCGAACGGGCATATAAGTAATGCATTGATGGCCTTGAGGAGGGATGTGGCTATTCCAATCCTCAATAAACTAGCCGAATTAGGTAGGAGCAAGTCCTTCGACCTATTGAGGGGTGCGCCCAAGGTTCTATTTATGAACCCACTAACCCATGGAGTAGACGCTAAGTCTCTTGTTAATATCAACACAAGGGATGATGTAACCAACGAACCTAGGTTGGGCGAGGTTGTGGTTAGGAACGACGTCAGCATAGTTAGGGACTTTAGGATAGATGATATTACCGATCTACGCGTCAGCAAATTAATAGGCTCGCTCTGGTACACAATAGCGACTGGCGATTACATACCGGAGTTCAGGCTGTACGCGGAGTCCGGAGTACAAATGTTAGTAGCCCATGTACTGCTTGATTCGAGGAACGAGAACGTGAGAGCCTTGGGTAGGAGGATACTGGATGCGTTGGGTGTGGAGAAGGCATGAAGGTACTAATAATGGCTGGGGGCAGGGGAAGTAGGATTGGTGACCCGAGTAAGCCGTTGATTAAAATCCTGGGAAAACCAATGATCGAGTACGTGATCGACGCAATAAATGGGTTGGGGGAAGTAAACATAGCCACAACAAAGGACCACGAGAGGATCATTCAATGGGCCAGGTCAAACAACTACACCATAGTCCTAACTAGCGGTAGGGACTACCCAAACGACTTAATCGAGGCCTTGAGACTCACGGGCACACCAACACTGGTGCTACCCAGCGACATGCCCCTATTGAGCAAGGAATTCATAACCAAATTCCTGAGGGCGGTGGCGCACATAAGGACGCCGATGGTTACGCTCGCGGCAGTGAGGGGTTGCGAGATTGAATATACGGGCATCAGCTACATTAGGGACTTAACCATGAGCAACGGCGTAATACCATGGTCAACCCTCACCACGGCATGGACCATGGAGCTAATAAACATAAACACAAGGGAGGACCTAGAAGAAGCAACCAAACTCATCCAAAGGAGGGCACAGCAACCCATTAGATCTGTTAACTCATTAACAGCCTAAACCAACCTATAGGGTAGCGAACCAACGGCTAAGACAATACCAAAGCAGTGGGTTATCTACAGGGCATTATCAAGGGAACTGGGATTAGTGACCATAGACACGACCCATGAGGCACCATCAGAGTCGCTGGCTAAGTTAATTAATGAATCGAGGCTGGTAAATTAAACACTAGTGTAAACTTCAATACCCAATTTCCTAGCAGCCTCCAACCCCCTATCATCGATGAACGGTGTCACTAGGACGAGCCTCGGCTTAATACCCGTGATGGTCTCGTACAGCTTTCCGACCCTTGAGAATTCCAGTGCGTCGCCACTTGAGGCGCTTGCCTTAATCTCAATTAGTATGTGTGTTCCATCCCTAATCGCTACATCAACCTCCACCTGGGATGGATGCCCATAAACCACGCCATCCTTATCGAAGTAAACCCACTTACCAACCGTGGCGACACCCAGAATCCCCTCAACCACGCCCCTCATGGCATTCCTAAACGCCTCCTCAGACTCAACACCCCACCTAGCCCCAAGAGCCATCAACCTCCTATCAAAGGCCTTAATAGCATCCTCCACCCTCGCCAGTCTATCCTCGTGGGATCTAACGGCCTTCGTCAACTCCATAACGGCATTCTCGAGCCTCGCCAACCTCTCCTCAACCCCCGCAAGTCTCTCTTCATGTGATTTCACGATCTTAGCCAACTCCTCAATTGCCCTGGATTGCTCCTTAACCGCTTTCGTCAACTCCTCCACGGCATTCTCCAGTCTAGTTAGTCTATCTTCTACCCTGGTTAACCTGTCTTCATGTGCCTTAACTGCCTTTGTTAATTCTTCGACTGCGTTCTCAAGTCTTGTTAACCTGTCCTCTACCTTTGTTAGTCTTTCCTCATGTGCCTTGACCGCCTTTGTTAACTCCTCAACCGCACCCTCCAGTCTCGTTAGCCTCTCATCATGCGCCTTAATAGCCCTCGTCAACTCCTCAATGGCTGCCTCAACCCTCGATAACCTATCCTCTACCTTGGCTAGTCTTTCTTCATGAGCTTTAATAGCTCTCGTTAATTCCTCAACCGCACCCTCTAACCTCGCTAACCTCTCCTCGTGTGCCTTGGCTAGCTTTGTTAACTCGTTGACAGCCTCAACAAGCCTATCAACGGAGGACTTGAGGTCGGCATAACCAATGAGACCCATAACAGCCAACCTAAACTCCTCATCCTCACGAAGCAACCTCAACAACTCACCCCTTAGGTTTGCACCCATCCCCATGAGTTAATGCACTAATTGATTAATAAATCTTTTATTGGAGGTTCAGCTCTTCGTTACATTGATACCACGTAAACGTACGTGTTTAGGTACTCAAGCTTTAGGTTATTTGGGTTGTACATCCATAGTGTTGCGAATAACCTATAGGAACCAGTGCCGTTTAGGCTTATTGGTATATCCTGCACCCACGTCTCATTATTCAACACTATCCTTTGAAGGATCAGGGTTAGCGTTACATTTAATGGTGGCTTTATGAAACTTGTGTTTGTGATGTATATGTTGATAACGAACCATATCGGCTTCCCCATACCGTTATATACGTACACACTCACGTTTATCGGCTCACCAGGGTATGCATTAATTGATTGTTGAATTATTGTCCCGTTGGGGCCCAGGAAGGCTATTGCTGCGTAGGGCTCGATTGCGTATCTCTGGATTGCCGGGTAGAAGGATAGGAAGACGAGGAAGACTACGATTATTGCGGCAATTACGGCGAGAACCTCCTCATCAAATAATAACGTATTTCGTTTACCATTACCCTTAACAACCCTGTAATTCCTCCTTAACCTAAGCATTAACCTACCGATTACCCTATCCCTCATTAGGTAAAGCATTACTAATACCGCCACCACAATAATTGATGCAATACCTGGCAGTAACATGTGGAGTATATTTACGTACAACGCAATACTCAACGCATGGGTATCCCTTATGACCTCGGCAGCAATGTACTGAGCCCCTGAGTAATTACCCTCCTCCGCCAGTACTATCGCCTCATTCAGCAACTGCACATCCCTAGTCACATTAACACCATTAGCCCCAAGATAGGAAACCTCCCTATAGGCGATTAGCAATTGATACTGCTGCGCATGAACCGAAACAATGAGCACCAGGCCTAGGATGATCACAACCGCGATAGGCACAATTATTTTCAAAACCACGATTAACTCAACAATGAAACCACTTAATATATTTTAATAATTAACTGGTACCCAAACCCAGCTTGGAGGTTGTACATAGGTTATTGTTATTGAGTCACCTGGGTCAAGTATGAAGTACTCACTATTGAGCGGTTGTGGCGCCTGTGATTCATAGGCGGTATAGGATCGGTTAGCCTTTACTATCGTGATTTGCGTTACCGACCCACCATACACATAAACCATAACACTAACTGGGTAGTTATTCACGACAGGCAAGCCACTGGCTGGGACGCTCGGTGTATTGACAATTGGTGTCCAACCCACATTGGCCCTAGCCCTAACTAGGCCTGTGTTTGTATACGTTACAGGTGTTGTTACATCCATGAAGTAATTATCACAAATATGAGCAGTACCGCAGTTACTTAGGTCTAGACCAACAGTGTACCCCCTAATCACGTTACCCCGCACCACGACAAGGTCCACATCACTAATCTTCAAACCATTCAATTGCGATACTTGGTTACCAAAAACGAACTCATTACCACTCAATAAGGCACTGTTAAGGCCCTTAATGATGTATGGGTATGAACCAGGGGCAGTACTGAGATCCGTGAATCGTGAACCCTCAATAACCAGGGTGGAGTTGGAACCGGATACGTTGAGTGTTGTTTCCGAGCCACCGTGGACAATACTATTACTAATACCGACCATCGCGTTGCTTACGGCTAGGCTAATTGCATTAGCCACATTACCCCTCACCACACTGTTTGAAATTATTAACTCATAACCTGGGTTAGTCACCGAAGCATTTATACCATAATTACCCTTAGCCTTCACAAACTCAATCAGCACCTCCAGGAGTGCGTCTGAATTATTGATTAGAACGCCATTACCGTTATCCAGCAATACCGTGTTTACAACTACGGCATTCGTGGAGCCATCAATCTCAATACCGTAATAGCCATTACGCTCTATGTAACTGCTAAGCAATAACACGGTGTTAGACCCACTCACATACACTCCCCTGAACCTATTACCTGACCCCTTGACCCCCATCATAGCCACATTACTTGAGTTTACCAGGGCAAACCCATTAGGCCCATTAATACTCTTCACATTAACTAACCAAACATTCCTAGCATTACTTACTAAGATGTTGAATTGATTGTCCACAACATAGTTGTTATGTTGGGAATTCCCATCGATTGTGATGTTGCTGATGACCACGTTAGAACCAGTTAGTGAAAGTAAGGCTCCGGCACCATTAACCGCATTATTGGCAACGGTGATTACGGCACCGTATTCGGAATCAATGATTAGGGTTCCTGAGGAGTTTGAATTATTAATTGAGATGCAAGGGTACTTGGTACATACGTACAGACCTGACCTAATTAAAACACGCCCACCCTTACCACCAAGTTGGCTAATTGCGTATTCAATGGCATCCCCTGGATCACTTGATTTATACATCACCTGATTTTTAGAATTCACCACATAGTAATTCCCATCCGATGCATAAATCACGTAATCATAACCCTGTGGTAAACCGTATTGTGTACATGGAGGGCATTGTGCGGTTTTTACCAATACCTTACTAGCCTCATATAGACCAACCTCATAACCAGCAAAACCCACACCAAGAGCTGTTGCAAGCACCAGTATGCTCTCAATAAATCTACGCCTCGATTTAGAAATAATACCGTCATTATCAGCCATTCACAGAAACCCATCCTAACTGGTATTTTAAGATTTCCACTTTATCAATAACTAATTCTTGTAATCCTAATAGCTAATTGACCCAGAGACCTGGCATCACCAACCCGCTTAAGGCCCTGGAGTATTGACGGTACATAAGCACCATTACTTAATACCCTGCTCAATAATTTACTTGACCAATAGCCCATGGGTAACTTATACGGAAGATTTATCATACCCCTAATTGATAATAACGCTGTCGTAAGCACCAACTCGAGGACCTGCACACACCTTAACCTGAGACATAGCCTCATTACTCCATCATCCAACCACCTGATCACTGTAGCCACGTCGTTGAGCGTCACAATGCCCTCCTTATACACGGCATGAAGCACCGTGAGGACAACCTCATGGTCCCTATCAATACTGATCACCTCAACACCGTTATACTTAGCCTTAACTCTAGATTTTAGGAAGTCCTCACCCCTAGCGTAGACCAGGTTTGCGATTGATGGATGAACGTAGAGGTCGACGTTTATACCGTTCTTAACCAGGGTTATTGTGTATGGCTCATAGAGCAAAACCCTATAACCAAGCCTAACGAGCCTCGAGGCAGCCAACAACACCTGGTTCCTTCTAACGAGCACATCGACGTCAGCCGGCACGTAAGTTACGGGCTTGACCAACTTAATGAATGCGTGCTCAATACCACCTAGGGCATCCTCAACCTCAGCGACCACATTAACAACCCTCCTCAAACCATCCTCCTGGGAAGACCTCAATTCACCATCATAATTAGATGCCCTGAGGATGTGAAGTAGGACCTTGTTTAACCTAGCCAGCTCGATGACCTCGGGATCCAGGTCAATAGGTTCGTCGAATAGCACGGCCTTCACCAAGTCACGTAACTGGCTATTGACCACCTCGATACGCGCAGC
>Ga0081529_121101_pt1 | contig 14507 bp, 16 predicted proteins | sample EchGeymetagenome_FD_71012 | JGI IMG/M metagenome (GOLD analysis project Ga0081529, IMG submission 71012) | Ferrous microbial mat and aquatic microbial communities from Echinus Geyser, Yellowstone National Park, USA - transect B T=78-80 C v2... ...
TGCTAAGTGTTATTGGGGATTTCAACAAGCCGTTGTTTGTCAAGATACCCCTTGGTGCAGGAGTTGATTTCTATAGGTGGATTACGGAGAGAGTTGAGAGGTATGGTTATGGATTAACCATTGCCAATACATTACCCATTAAAGAACCACGTATATCTGTTGGTTACGGCGGACTAAGCGGATACCCAATATACCCACTGGTCAAGACTTTGATACGCAGAGTCAGGGCCTGGGGTTTTGAGGGATCGATTATTGGGATAGGCGGTGTTTTCCACGGTTGGCAGGTTGCCGAGTTGCTGAAAAGCGGCGCCAACCTGGTTGGTGTTGTTACCGCCTTTGCGTTTGAGGGTCCTATCGTATTCACGAGATTACTGAGGGAGTTTTATGCTTACCTCTCACAAATAACATTATAATATGAAATATATTTTATATTTTGTGATGGGTAAACCTAGACTTATATCTCATTGTAATGTAATAAATAAGTAATTTTTTACATGTTTTTATCTTTTAATGTCTTTATTATGTACTAGTGCTAATTACCGTGACGGATGTTGGGTAAACATCAACCGTGACACTTATTGTACTAGGTGCATTAAAGCAGCCGAGGTAATTGCCAAATAGGGCTGTGGAATTTATGGTCTCGATTAGTGGCGGCTGTCCACCGGGTAGATTCGGGTTTAGTTGAAAGATGTCAGCGGGCACTAGCGTATACGTTGTGTCGGTTGATGGGTTGTTAAAGGTCCATGTCCACTTATCCTGCCCCTCAATTGGATTGCTGAGGTAGTTCCAATTAACCGAGCCCTGAGTTATTGTTTCACCTACAACGACCCCTTCTTTACCAAATAGTCCTATTTCTTCATAACTTATTGTGACTTGATTGCTTGATCCTCCAATTGGTGCTGAGTAGAATAGTACCTGCCCGGGCCATTTGGAGGTATAGCCATTAACTGCCTCAGTGGCTACGCATGGAGTAAATGCTCCACTCAAATGGGTGGGGAACCCTGTCACATCATGCTTTACTAGGTTTAGGAAGAAGTAATAATTATTTTTTGCTGTAATGTAGTAGAAAGTATAGTAGAAATCGACGCTAAGAGCTTGCTGGCCCGCCAGGTTACCGTACCAATCGTAGGTATTTGTTGCGTACCAGCCGACATGCCCAATGTAGTTAAAGCCCTGTATATTAATTGATAGTGATGATCCGGATTGCTGGAGTAGTGTCTTAGCTGTGTTTATTGTTAGTGATGGTGCATAGAGTTGTTGTTCGGTTTTGATTATTGCGTTGTTGTAGTCCTTCCAAGCCCTCAACACAGCATACGTAATGTTTGTCGGTGGGGTGTTTACGTAGACTTCCCAGATCGTTGGATACCTCGTTGCGTTGCGTATCGGTATCATCGCTATTTCAAGTGCAACAACGTTTGTGGGTAGTTCTGGCCTTAACTGCTTACCATTACCAGTAGGTATGCCCACGATTAAAGCTGCCTTACTGGTTATGAAGTTGCCCACAACCATGAGTAATGAATTACCTGCGTCGGGCCCTATAGCCATCACGGGTAAGCCTCTCCTCATGGCGTTGATTATTACTCCTCCGTACTCATTACCTAAATTCTCTAACCAATCACTGCTAATTACTAGGATGCTGCACCTGCTAATTGTTTGATTGCTTATGTCTGTGATGATTATGTATGGTACACCGACCTCGCCCAGGCCGGCTGTTAAATTGCTTATGTATGGGTTCGCGGCATAGCCCACTATGCACACGGTTGGTGTTGAGACTCCGCTAAGGAGCCCCTCAAGGCTATATGTATTCACTGACTCGTGATGAATCCCAGGCAAGACCCTCGGCACCACGAGTACTGCGGTGATTATTACAGCAACCATCAGGGCGAGTAAGGTGTATTTAGTTCTGGTCATACAAGGTTCTTGTTGCTAGGGGCTTTTTTACCTCGGCTGTTCATTTAAGATACCCGAGCTATGCGTGATTATCACGAATTAGGTTATGTGATGAGTAGGGTCTCAATGTAAGATAGGTTTTAATAATTGTACGATGGCGATTCCCAATGATGAGGCGTAATTACTGGGGTGGTGGTTATTACGGTGTGCCATTTAGACCATATAGGCATGAGCTTAGGGATATTGCCATCGCGTTGGTGGCCATGACCATAGCCTTCGCGCTTCTGTTTAATACCTTATTTAATATTGGTGGTTTAGTTGCCACATTCATTGCGGTTCTCACGGGATTCCTTGGTCACGAGTTGATGCATAGAGAGGTTGCCAGGAGGTTGGGTTACATAGCCTACTTTAGGGCTTGGTTCGTTGGATTATTGCTGGCCCTTGTCACGGCATTAACGAGATTCTTCATAATAGCTACTCCAGGCGCTACGGTCATTGGCCCAAAGGTTTGGGGTTACCCAACACGTAATGATGAGCTTAAGATTGCGCTGGCAGGGCCTGCCACCAACATAGCCTTTGCCGTAATTTTCCTACCACTCTCGCTGTTGCTGCCTACTCCGTTCTCAAGTTATGTGTCGATTATTTACGCTACGAATGCGTGGCTTGGCTTCTTCAACATGTTACCACTTGCACTACCTGGTATAATGGTTGATGGGTTCAGGATCTTTAGGAACAATGTTAAGGTTTGGATAGCCATGTTCATAGTCTCCGTATTATTGATGATACCCATGTTCATAGTGATGCTCTAGGTAATTCGGTATTTTAGGTAAGGTAATAGGGAATAAATAGTTAGGTGCTTGGCTCTTGTTGTGAAGCTAAATTATGAAGTCATTAATGGGGAGTCCAACATAGCCATTGTAACGCTTTGGAGCAGTGTTGGGCAGGTTAAGAAATTGTTGGGTGATGCGTTGAACATGGTTGGTGTCATTGGTAACCTATACACCGTGGTTGGCATTAATTACATGCTTAGCACGCTGGCTCGTATGAATAGAATAAACACCCTAGTTATGGTTGGTGTTGACATTAATGGTGTTGGTGACCAGGTTGTTAGGTTCTTTAGGGATGGTTACTTACCGAGACCGTTAATAAGCCATGAAATACTTGAAACACTTAGGTCGAGCATTAGGCTTGTGGACCTTAGGGAAGCCTATAAGTTGGGCAGGTTCGAAGAAATCACTAAAGCCATACGTGAGAATTACAAACCAGAACCACCAAGCAGGCCAGTTTTTAATGTGGAGGTTGTTGAGGAGGAGATTAGGAATTGGCCGTATCTCATATCTGGCGCGTTTATTTACGAGAGGGATACGTATAGGTCGTGGGTTAAGATTGTGGATTTAGTGCTCAATTTTGGATTTGATAAGGTCAATATTGATGGGTCGGGTGTTAGGGAGTTCCTGATGCCATTGGTGATTATAGATTCCGTGGGTAGGCCTCATCCCTTCAGGAGATTGAATGAAAATGGACTACACGCATTTGAGAATTCCAGCAGGACTGTTGGGGACAGGTTGCTTAGTGAATTGAGAAAAAATCCGCATTCATTAAATGCCGTTGTGTTTGGTGATGATTATGTTGTTCAGAGTGTGATGAGTGGTGATTACTACAACCAACTTGTGTACTTAAGGTCTGTTGATGTCCTCAATGATTGGTGCAGAAACCTGTATAGGTGGTGGTCGCTGGCTAGGTATGTTGTTGATAAGTTGAATAAGGAATTCGATGCATGGTATAGCGTTGGTTATATAGGGCTCATGCCCTTCTCAGCATGGATAAGGCATAGTGATCTCGACAGGGCTGGGGAGTTTGTTAGGAGGAATATCGCCATATTTAGGGAGTTTGTTGAGGATCCAAGGGGTAACTTCGTGGTTACCCGTGAGGGGGATGGCGTGGTTCTGGAGCATAGGTTACCGGTAACCCACGATTTACATGCCAAGTTATTCTTTAAATCAATTAATGAGGCATACGAGTATCTTAAGAACAGCAATTTCTTTACAACATATGCGCATGCAATGTATCTGGGTAAGGAAATAACTAGGGCGTTCCTACTTAGTAACTATGAACAAGACAGTACGTAGGGCACGATTAGGTAAGGTTATATACCATCGACTTAGGCAGCTACCTGATGACGAGGAGAGGTAAGCGTAGAAAAAAGCCGTATCCGCACAATAGCGATATAATCAATGCCATAATGAATGTACTCTCGAAGGAACCATTCATAAGGCCAATAGACTTCCCAGACAAGGTCAAGGCCGAGCTTGAGAAGGAGGGCTTCTACATTGGTCTCGTCTCCACCAGGAGAATTTGGCGATTGTACGAGGAAGCCGTTAGGAGGGGCATCCTCTATGACTACCTTGGTGTCGTCAATTATGAGGAATGGATTGAGGAGTAACCTAGGCCAGCCTATCCTTCCATTTCTCGATCAACCCATTTATTAGGTTCGCCATTTTAATGTCGAGCTCCGTTATCCCACCCTCATCATGCGTCGTTAACCTTAAGGTTAGGTGCTTCCAAACTATTAGCATGTCTGGGTGATGCTCCTCCGACTCTGCCAACCCGGCGAGTTCGTTTATAAAAGCTATGCAATCCATGAACGTCTTAAATTCCAAATCCCTAACCAGATAATCACCCTCAACCCTCCAACCATTGGGTAACGACCTCTCAATATCCTCCCTACTTAACCTTGTCATTGGTTGTGGCTTCTAGGCATTTATTATTAAACTCATCGCGTTGACTCAATTACCCAGCTATAGGTAATCATTCCTATCAACCTCATTCAATGGGCCCTCACCCCTTAGGTACCTGGCAACATTCTCCACAGCCCTCATTATAGCTCTCTCTGCAATATCCCTCTGGGCGCCGCCAGCTATGTGTGGTGTTCCTAGGAAATTGGGCAGTGCGGTTAATGGTACACTTGGTGGTATCTCCTCACGCCCATCATGCACCCACCACACGTCAGTGCCGAACCTAATGTCAGGCCTCTCCTTAAGTACTTCGTATAGCTCCTTCTCCCTAATCACGTCGCCGCGACCGACATTCACTACTATGGCGCCTCGCTTTACTAGCCTTAATTCGTCAGCGCCAATCAAACCTCTCGTATACCTATTCAGGGGTAGCGCAATGGCTATTATGTCAGCCCTCTGTATGACACTCTTTAATTCATCCGTCCTATGAACCTCATCAAAATAATCAACAGGTCTACCACCCCTATTAATGCCGATGTTATAGGTCCTGAAACCCTCCTTGCCAATCCTCGCAATCTCACGCCCAATACCACCAGTACCAAGTACGAGCAGTGTTGACCCAATCACACTCCTTGGGCTTGTGATTTCATTACTAAGGTATTCCTTGGCAATGAGTGTTGGCTTATGGAGACCCTTGGCGAGCGCCAGTATCAATGCCCAGGCGTGCTCAGCCACAGGTTCTGAATAGGCTCCGGCATTGCTGTAGATCTTGATGTTACCTGGTATGGCTTGGAATGGTAGATGATCCACACCAGCCGAGAATGTCTGTATTACCTTGAGGTTAGGCATTGAACCAACCCACCTGGTTATGTCGAAATCCTTACCGCACCAACACATGAGAACCTCAACCTTAGGCAATACATTAATCAAATCGCCCTCACCCATCCTGGGTAATTCATATAGTTCAGTACCTAATTGCCTCAAAACCTCACGTGCGCCCTCCGGTAGCTCTACCGTACTTAGGACTACCCTACCCACGCATGAACATTTAGGCACCCATTTTTAGGCGTTTATCCCGTGTTCGTGAGCAGTTATGTTTTTAAATTGGCTTGCTTACACGTGACGTAGATGGCGAAGATAAAGCCACCAAAGGAACGTAAATATGGCAGGGCCGTGATTAGGTGCCAGAGGTGTGGTACTCACGAGGCTGTCATTAGGAAGTATGGGCTATACCTATGTAGGAGGTGCTTCCGTGAGGTAGCCCCACAACTCGGCTTTCGTAAGTACTACTAAACCAAAGTTAATTTAGGTAGTTGCAATAACTATTGATCGTGGCTAGAATCCCGGCATCCCTAAGCATTGATAGGATTGCGACAGTGGCTAGGACATTGGGTTCCCTAAACCTCAGTAGGGCTGATGTATTTGATATCAGGTTTTTCCCACCAAGGAATGCCGATATGGAGTCTGTGTATAATTACTTCCTGGCGATGGTAGCCATAGACCACAGGACTCACCTTGGTAATTACGTCTTTAGTAAGAACATAGGTAATGAGGCATTCACGGGATCTGACCTATTGTGGAGGTTGGGTATGGAGGTCTTCAATAGGGATAGGTCATTCTTTAGCCCAACGCGTTTGAGCAAGCTGGATCCAATCACGGTTAGGGATTGGTTGGTTGGTGATTATGGACCTGTGTGGGATTATGGGGTTAGGGCGTACCTGCTTAGGGATGTTGGTACGAAGGTTGTTAGGCACTATGGCACAACCCTCAGGTTATTCGACGTGTCCGAGACTGACGAATTAATAGATCGACTATCATCAATGATCGCGTACGAGGACCCGGTTAGGAAGAAGGCGTACCTACTCATAAAGTTCCTGGCTTCACGCGGTCTACTCAGGGTTAAGGCGTACGACATCAAGCTACCCATTGATAATCACCTGACCAGGATTGCGTACAGGCTTGGTATTGTTAGGCTTGAGGATTGGGTTCTCGATTTAATAAAGCAGGGCGTACATGTGGATAAGGATTTGGATGCCAGGTTGAGGTTGATCGTTAGGGATGCTTGGGATGCGGTTGTGAGGATTGGTAAGCTGGACCCTATAGCACTGGACGATTACCTATGGAGACTTGGTAGAACAATCTGCATTGTTGATAAGCCAAGGTGTGACCAATGCCCACTAAAAAATGCGTGCCAAGCATACTCCAGGGGCTCATTTATAAATGAACACGTGCATTACCTAACGTATTACTACTAATCAAGAACAATACTTAATTACCCGCAACCGATCAATTAATTGTATGATCATCAGAGCCGTAACCCTGTTCTACCCGGTGGAGAATGGCAGGGTCAATCTAGACGAACTTAGGGATGAGCTTGTTAGGCTTAGGGAGCTCATAAATAAAGTTCGTGGAGATTACGGTATTGAGGTTAGGACTTGGAGGGTCACGTTACCATTCATGGAATCCACGTGGAATTATGAGGAATTGGCTATGCTAATTAATGAGGTTAGTAATGGTCTTGGTTACATACATTCATCGCTGAACATACCGCTGGATTTCAAGGTCGATACCGATAGACTTGTGGGCGCATTCCTGAAGTCGGGCAGTTACATGAGCATTTGGGTTGGTAATTTTAAGGAATTGAGTGGTTATAGTACGTCATTATTCATTGATGTACTGAGGAAACTCATTGACTCAGGTTCCTGGATCGCCTCAAGACGAGTTGCGGCGCTCATTGGTGATCCAATATTAACGCCCTACTACCCCGACTCAATAAACCTTGGTAATAAGCATGGCATAGCCCTATCAATACTCTACACTAACGATATAACAACAAGCAGAGATAACGTAAGAGGGGCTATGAGTAATGTGTTTAGGAGGGCTGAGGATGTTGGTAAATGGATTGCCGAGGGGCTCGGTGTGGATTACCTGGGCATTGACGTGTCATTATCACCATGGGGTTGGGACTCCGTGGTCCAAACAATCGAGAAACTTTATGGAATAAGGTTTGGCGAGCCTGGTACATTAAATGCTATTTATGATCTCAATAAGGTAATTTGGGACTCCTCAACTAACTTCAAGGTTACGGGCTTTAACGAGGTAATGTTACCCCTGGCTGAGGATGAGGTACTAAAGGGAAGGGCTAGGGAGGGTTTAGTGACGTTTTCGAAATTGATTAAGTACACAACAGCGTGTGTTGCTGGTGTCGATATGGTGCCAATAAGGGCAAATCAATTGGAGCTTGTGCAGGGGGTAATACGTGACCTACACGCTATAGTCAACATTAAGCGTAGGTCCTTGGGTCTTAGGTTAATACCGTACCCAGGTGGTGAGGCTGAGGTGGATCTTGGGGATTTTGGCCCGACACCCATAATGGACATGCTTAGGTGATGTTAATGCCCATACACATAAGGGCTGGCGAGGGTGATGTGGCGGAGAGGGTGGTTATTGTTGGTGATCCTGCTAGGGCTAGGCAATTATCCGGCTTATTAACTGACGCAAAGGTTGTTAATGAAAATAGGGGGTTCATAACGTACACAGGCACATATGGAGGCGTTAGAGTCACCGTAGCCACGCACGGCGTTGGTGCACCATCGGCAGCCATTGTTATTGAGGAATTGATTAAGCTCGGCGCCAAGCTAATAATAAGGCTCGGCACAACGGGAGCATTAAGGAGGGAGATAGGCATTGGCGACGTGATAGTACCCACGGGATCAGCGTACAACTCTGGAGGTATATACATGCAGTACCTCGGTTCCACCGTCAACTACCCAGCCGTACCAAACTATGATGCGCTAACCGCGTTAGTACAGGGCTTAAGGGATGCTGGGGTTAGGGTTTGGATCGGACCAGTTTATAGCAGCGATGCATTCTACGCCGAGGAAGACCTGGCGAATGTGATAGGTTCGAGGGGGATACTGGGCGTTGAGATGGAGACCGCAATACTGTTTCTACTAGGCCTGCTCAGGGGTGTGAGGACGGGCGCCGTACTCGTGGTCAGTAACAACCTGACCGAGGGTAGGGAGGGCAAGTTCCTAACCGCGGAGGAATTATCGCCGATAATCGAGAGGGTTGGTAAGGCCGTCCTCAGCACAATAACGAGAATAGATATTTAGGATTGAAATCATGCGGTACGTCCTAGCTTACTCCTTATGAAATTAACGATGAACTCTATATCCCTCCTAACGAATTCCTCCCTGGAATAGGGAGACACCTCTGAATCCCTATCAAACCCATTGTATTGAAATTGGTGTAGGTTCAGGGCTATCTCGGTAACTAGCCTAAGCTCCTTATCGCCGATAATCGAGACCACCTCCCTCAACCTGCTTGACGGCATTACAGCTATGATCCAATCAACCCTCTCAACAACCTTAGACTGCGAAATCCTCCTCTTACCTGGAAAATACCTGGAGAGTAGGTCCCTGTAATCTACAGCTAAACCAGCAACGTAGGACTTAAGGGCTTGATACGCCTTACCTGCGGCATTCCTGAGCAAACCATTATTTAGGAACCTCTCGGCAAGCTCCGCCTCATACATGGCTTCCCTAAACCTATCCTCCTGGTACTTCCTCACGTCACTCCAGGGCTTTGTCAGCTCCATAGGGCTTGTATAATGTGAATTTACGAACTTATTATTCCTTACCCTAAATCATGACCATACCAATAAACCAGGAATGGTTAGACTCGGCACAATGAGAATACTCAGCGCGCAGGGCTTCTGTCCTCACCCATCGGGTCCGTCCCCTCCACATCACCTAATTCAATGGAGCCATTGGTGTTTATAAATGCGCTGTGCTAAGGCGCATGGGTATGTTGAGGCAATAATTAATTAGTGCGCTTCATTAATTGGTCATGGGTGTGGTACGTGATGCTGTACAATGGGGGCGAAAACATAGGCAATGCGTTAGATATTATCCTTAGCGTTAACCCTGTGGAGTTGGAGGGGGACTTTGATTCTAGGGTTGTTACATCAATACTTAAGCCACCCCTCGTTGTTAGGCTTGATGGGGCTGGTTTCGGTAAAGCCCTCACTGGCTTCACCTGGCCTAGGGATGAGCGTGTTCATAGGGCCTTAATCAACGCCGCCAAGGAATTGATGAGGACCTTTGCCGGTGACTACGCCCTTGTGATTAGTGATGAGATAAACCTGTTTCTGCTTAATTACATTCCCTACAGCGGTCGTGAATATAAACTTATTAGTTCAATGGCAGGTCTCGCATCGGCTCTCGTTAGTACCTCATTAGGTAGGGTTCTTTATTTCGATGCTAGGGTTATACCACTTAGGGATACTTGTGGTGATGTGGCTAGATACTTGCTTTATAGGGTTAGGGTTGGCTTCAACAACTACCACGTTGAGAAGGCACAGAGAAGTGGCTTAATACCGCTCGGCGGCACTCCCAATATTGCGGATGTGATTAGGGTCCTCGGGGGTCCTAGGCTGACTTGGGAGTCGATGGGTACGTGCCTAGCTAGGGTTAGGGTTGAGCTTGAGGGTGTGGATAGGAGGAGTGGTAAGCCCGTTAGGTATGTTAGGAGGAGGATTGTTGAGAAGAACCCCATCTACATCATTAATGAATTAATGAGTTGCCGAACCAACACTTAAAAGACCCTGGGTATGGGTTAATAGTAATGGACACTCACAATAGGCTTAGGGAATTGGTAGGTGATTTATGGGATAGGTATGTTAGGCATGAGTTCGTTGAGAGGTTGAGAAACGGAACGTTACCAAAGGACGTCTTTAGGTACTACCTAATTCAAGATACGAAATACGTTAGGGAAATGCAGACAGCAGCAATAACGGCAGCGAGCAGAGCACCACTAAGTGAGGCCCTTGACGTGTTGAATGCATTGTTTGGTAATATCGAGAGGGGCGCTGAGATTCATGAGAAAATATTCAATGCATTATCAATAACGGATGCTGAGGTTAATAACACGGGCTTTAACCTAGTGAATTACGCATACACGAGGCATTTGCATTACTACGCATCGAGGAGTTGGCCCCAGTTCCTTGCCGCGTGGGCACCGTGCATGTGGGGTTATTCCGAGATCGGTAGGTATGTGCTAAGCACGAACAACCCGTTGTATAGCGCCTGGGCAAGCTTCTACGCCTCTGAGGATTACCTGAACAGGGTCAATGCGCTCCTGAGGGTTTTGGATAGGTATGATATAACACCTGAGATGGAGGTGGCGTTTAGGGATAGCGTTGTCTTTGAGATAATGTTTTGGAATGCATCGCTCAGGATGGACCCTACGCAATTCCTATGATTTAACGCCTCAATTGCGAGAGTAAAACTCCGATAAGGGTTATGGCAGAGCCTAGGGCTTCCATGGGCGTGGGCACCCTGCCGAGTATTAGATAGGCGAATAGAAAGGCGAACACCGGGACTAGTATGGAGAGGGAACTCGCAACCACAGGTCCAAGGTCCCTAACACCGAGGAACCACAGTAGAAAGCCGACTACCTGGGCTATGAGCGCAACCACGATCCCCCAGGTGAACGCCATCAATGATAACTGGAAGTATGGGTTTAGGGCTAGGGTTGGTAGGGCTATTATGGCCGAGTACAGGCTTAGGGCTGCATTTAACCTAACCAAGTTCTCCCGCGCAAGGTTCCTCCTGTAGTAGTAAGTCCCAATGGCCCATACAAAACCACCAAGTATTGCCATGGCGTCCCCAATATCGAAATTATAAACGCCGACCGTGATCAATAAGCCCGTGAACGCCACCACCACACCCACGATCTGCAAGACGGTGGGTTTCTCATTATAGAGTATGATTGCAAGCAATAATACGAATATGGGTTGCGTGTATATGAGGACAGAAACGAGGGCTGGGTTTACGCTATACTCAATGGCTAAGTTTAATAGCACCACAAAGAGAGCACCATTAAGTAGGGCATTCATTAGGGGCTTCCAACCGCTAGTAATTCCGCCACCAATTATGGAGAGCACGAGAGCACCAACTAAAAACCTGAACAGTGTGAGCACGAAGGGTGACATGTAGGCTAGGGCTATCTTAGTTAGGGAGTATGATGACCCCCAGGCAATGAGTACACCAAGCATCGCTAGGTAACCGCGCAACCTACCCACGACACACCACGGCACTAAAACCCTAATAAGGCATTCCCTAACAACGCAAGACTTATTAATCCCGAAGTGGGCATAAGCCATATGGACATTACGGAGTTGATGATAACGCTCGTTAGTAAGGGTACGGATTACGCACCAACCCAACTACCCACACTACTGAGGAATAAGGAGGTCCCTAGAGAGGACGCGGAGTTACTACTGCTTTACACAATGGCGAGCGATATGAGGAATATACATAAGTACGTTGTTGAGTCATACAAGGAAACCACCGAAATGCATAAGGATCTAAATGAGGGATTCAAGGACTTAAATGATAGGCTTAAAAGCATAGATGAGAAGCTGGACTTCATAATTTCACAACTCAAGGTGCTCAACACAAACATAAGCATCACGTATGAATTAACATCGAAGATAATGGCTAGGCTAATGGAGAGTAGCATGAGTAGTTTACCGAAGAGCACTTAAGGACGCATTAACTTATTAATAACAGAGGTCCTGGGGCACTATTGTGTTGTCCTCGGCCTCCTCGCCAATCGTTGTTGGTGGGCCATGCCCCGGATAGACAACGAAGTTCCTCGACAACTCCCTATACAGCCTACATATGGACGCTATCAATGCCTCATCATCTCCGCCAGGCAGGTCTGTCCTACCCACACCACCTGAGAACAAGGTATCACCTGTTAATACGAAGCCATCGCCAATGATCGATATTGAGCCAGGCGAGTGCCCCGGCGTGTGCATGATCCTTAGGCCCAATGGTGCCGTGAATCCCTCATCTACGAATGTTGGCTCGGGCAGAGCCGGCGCCTTAAAGCCCCAGGACATTGCTAATTCGGCATATGCGTCCCTCAACTCCCAATCAAGCCTATGAACCATGAACGGCGCACCCGTTAGCTCCACAATGTCCCTAACCGCACCAACATGGTCGAAGTGTAGGTGGGTCGCTATTACGGCTAGAACCCTCCTACCCCTCAGCGCCCTCATTATTTTCCAAGCCTCATCGCCAGGATCAACCACTACGCAACTATCATTATTACATATCACGTACGCGTTAGTATTAAGCGGCCCAACAACCACAGTCTCTACCCTAACCACTCCCAACACCCAGTTTCCATGTCTCTATTGCTGATGCGATTATTGCTGTTGCCTGCTCTATGATTGCCATGTACCTTACGTAATCAATGACTGCTAATCCTCCTCCTATGAGTATTGGTGGTATTAATGTTAAGATTATTGTTGCAACACCCCACAATGCCTTTGATGCCCTCGTTGTTGCCACGCTGGTTATGACTATGTACGTGCCGATGAGCATTACGTAGGCAATGACCAAAATGACCAGTGCTGGTATTGCTAACCTAGCCAGTAGTAGGGCGAAACCAATAATGAATGCGATGACCATTGTTATCGGTATGAAACCCCTATTCATTTTACTCAAGACCAAAACAACACCGAGGTAGGTATACAAAACAAGCATCAAAGCCACAACAATCATTCCAGCAGTAACCACATTGCCAGGAGTGTAAAGCAACCAATACGGCAACGGTATAGGCATAACCGTGAGCACAGAACTAAGTAGTAGCCAGAGGGATGAGGCGAAGTTCACGAGCACAAAGCCAACGTAGAACCAGAGGAGGGACCTAACAGCCATGGTGGACACCACCACACATCACCCAATCTGCGTAACCTTGCCGTACTTGCATGTGTATGTTGTTGGATTCCCGTAGAAATTCGTAGCATTCAGTATGAAGCCGAACGTGGGCAAGCCGTAGATCGCTGAAGCATTAATCACCGAGACATAGAGGTTCATGCCGGTTGTTATGTTAAAGAGCCCTAGCGATACGCTTGTTAAACTTAGTGATGCTTGTGATGGAGGCATGCCCAAACCCTCAGAGCCGAGTGACAAGTCTGTTAATGTGGTACCTAGTTGGGCTGGGCTTAGACCATAGGCTGTTTCAACACCGCCGAGTGTTATTGTGTAGGCGATACCGTATGGCGTACCAACATTACCAACCGGTCCGTTGCATTGGTAAAGATACTCCTGGCCTGTGTATATGAATGCTGCGTAATTAACAATTGATGATGGGTATCCAAGGTAATGCCTACTGGCTAAGTAGTAGAGTAGGCTTATCGCCCCATTGCCATAATCAGGTACCATGCCAATATAATGATCATTGGGTGGTACGTATAGTACCTCGAAAACGGTTGCATTACTCAGGTGGTAAGTACCCATTGAGGAGTTCACAAACCACACGGTATAATTAACAATGCCCCATGTGGCACCTCCATAATACCAATACACCGAGCCGGGCTGCGTAACCTGATATTCTGGGCTGGACCGTGTCACTTGGGAACTAAGGACTACTGAATAACCGAGAAACACATTCTCTAGTGCGCTGTATGATGTGCCTATGTCGCCGTAGCCGGTCGCCATCGCATCCCATCTAATTGCGCCCCAGAAGTCTATGGTTAAATCAATCGACAACCCGCTGTCGTTTTTTATTACGTCCTTGTCCCATGTTGCCCACGCTATTGGTAGTGATCCGTTGAAGCCTAGGCATGCGATTTCGGGCTTGAACGTGGTTTCTGGCAGTGGTTTGGGAGGATTCAAATTGCAGTTGTAGGTTGTGTAATCACTATGATTGCTGGGGAGTTGTAGGTTCACCGCAGTTGTACCTGGCATTGCCGGAACCACCTCATTTGGTCTCAACTCATTAACGTTAATGTGGGCATTAACGACGATGTACCTCGGGCTTGTTGTTTGTGTTGTTCCACCAATAGCCCAAGCCACATGATAC